>Ga0302167_10000023_pt1 | contig 132316 bp, 110 predicted proteins | sample I_Fen_N1_1_FD_193496 | JGI IMG/M metagenome (GOLD analysis project Ga0302167, IMG submission 193496) | Peat permafrost microbial communities from Stordalen Mire near Abisko, Sweden - I_Fen_N1_1 | ecosystem: Environmental > Terrestrial > Soil > Wetlands > Permafrost | place: Sweden: Abisko... | reverse complement strand
AGAATTAGATATTACATCCTGTGCATATTGTCTTGCTAAGGTCATATTACCTCTATATAGATTAAATCTTGCAGATACCGCATTTACAAACCTTTTATTTACATAATATCTATTTAAAGGTTGAGTGGTAGGGATAGTTGGAAAAGGCAGTGTCGTGTAAGAAGTTAAAATACTCCTAGCATAGTCTAAATCTGCATTAATAAAATCATAGACATCTTGGTTTTTGCTTCTTGGCAATTTTACATCTATTACCGGAACGTCTTTTAAAAGCAAAACTCCCAAACCATTAGGATCTTTCATATCTGGGGCAAAAAAAGTTTCCAGCTGAAGATAACAGAAAGCTCTTATAGCTCTCGCTTGAGCAACTACATAATCATATTGTTTTTTTTGTTCAGCATTAGCTGGCGTAACGTTTGCCGCCCCAGCAAGTAACCTATTTACACGGTTAATTACCAAATAATGCTGAGCCCAAATATCTGTTGTCAAGCCAGTTGTAGGATCTATAAAATAACGGTGAATCTCATACTCCTGACCCCCACTACCTGCTCCTGGCTTTACTTCATCTGTAAATACTGCAGAGAAATAGATCTCATTGTTAGTATCCATGTTGGCATACACAGACCCAATTAAATAATCATTTAAATTTGATACACTTGTAAATAGAGTAGCATCATCCAATAATCCGGGTTGCTCTACGTCAAGAGCATCTTGGCAACTGTTTAAAGTAAAACCAACTGATGATAGACATACTGCTATCACTAATGCTTTTTTATATAATTTATTCATTTTTCTTTTTTTTAAAAATCTACATTAACTCCTATAGAATATGTTTTTGGATTTGGATATACGTTAAGTGAATACGTTGTAATTGGCTCCACATCAAAACCTTTCCATCCTGTGAAAGTATAAATATTTTCCGCTTGTGCAAAAATCTTAATAGAATTAATCGGCAAATCACCTAATAATTTTTTACTGAAAGTATACCCAATACTTACATTCTTTAATCTAACAAAATCAGACTTGTAAAGAAATCTATCAGAAGAACCTTCTAATGTTGAGTTCACTGCTGATAGACTTGGTAGTGTAGCGTTCGTATTATTTGGAGTCCAAGAATTTAATAGGTCAGCAGACACATTAAGACCAGAAGCTGCATAAGCAGGATTCATTACCCAAGAATTTAGATTATCATAAATGTAACCTCCTTTCTGATAAGAAAATAATGCATCTAAGAAGAAGCCTTTATGTTGTGCATTGAATCCAAATCCACCGGTATATTTAGGCATAGGACTTTTTCCTGTAAGTCTTCTATCACCTGCAGTTGGTGTCTCAGTTACATTTCCGTTTATATCTCTAAATAACTGCTCACCGTTGCTTGGATTTACACCTAAATACTCGTAAAGCTGCCATTGATCAGCTGGCCCTCCTACAGCATCAACAAAATCACCTGTAAGATCATTATTCTCCATGCTAATAATTTTGTTAGCATTGTATCCCATATTCGCAAAAATAGAAAGCTTTGTATCGGCATTCCTTATTACATTGAATCTTAAAGATACTTCAACTCCTTTATTATCCATTACACCGTTATTACCTCTTAAGGTTCCCTGTCCTGTAACATAAGTCACCGGGATGGAATTGAACAACCTTGTCGTTCTTTTCTGATAATAATCTAATGTACCTTCTACCAATCCTTTGTAGTTGAAATCTACTCCGAAATCAAGTTGTCTTACCTGTTCCCATTGTAAATTCTTGTTTCCAAGGTTTGCCAAATAATATCCTGGTAAACTTTGGTAACCTGGAGCCGTAGTAGGATTTGGACCATTGTAATCTAAATATGAAACAGGCCCAAGAGTTAAGATATTGGTATTATTGGTTGCCGTAAATAAATTCTGATTACCAGTAGTTCCTAGGGACGCTCTAAGCTTTAATAAATTGAATCCTGAACCTTCCATAAAACTTTCCTGATCTACATTCCATCTTCCTGATACAGACCAAAAAGTTTCCCATCTATTTTCCGACGGAAATCTATATGATCCATCTCTTCTCACTACCCCAGACACACCGTACTTACCTTTGTAGTCATAATCTAAGGTTCCAAAATATGCTAAGGTACCTGCATTAACTTTAAGAGCACTTGCAGAAGGTCTGTAGATATTTGGTGTAGCTGGATTGAAAGGAACATACCCCGTTCCTGCACCGAACTCCCAAACTAAAGGATCTAGGCCGTTCTGCTGTTGAGTATAGCTTTGCCAGTTTACTCTAATGTAATCCAAATAAGCAGAAGCCGTTATGGTATGATCACCGAATGAATGATTGTAAGTAACATTCGTTGTATTGTTAATAGTTAAATCGTTCACAGTATTAAACTGTTCAAATCCACCATACTTGGCTGCTTGACCTGCAGCTACTACCAAAGATAAATAACCATTTGCCGCTCTTGCAAATTGTCTCTGATAATTTTTGTAATCAACACCTGTTCTATTTCCAATACTTAAATCTGGTGTAAGTTTGTAATTAGCATTTACATTAGCCGTTAAGCTAGTTTCCGTAAACTGATTTCTAATACCACCATTGATATTGTCATAAAGAATATATGCGCCGTTTCCGTTACCACTAGCCTGTCCTATTTGGTTGAAGAGTCCTAGTCCATCGGTAAATGTTGGAGCTGCTAAATAAGGTGCAGAAAGAACTGTTCCAAATAGAGGATTCTGTACAGTATTTGCATTAATATTAGTATTCGTTTCGTCATCTAACTGATTTCTTTTTGAATACCCTATCCCTATAATTGCACCAAAGGTTAATTTTCCATCGCTGCTTTTTCCACTAAGATTATTTCTTAGAGTAAATCTTTTAAAGTCAGTTCCTCTTATGTTCCCTTCGCTATCAACATAGCCTAAGGAAACAAAGTTGCTGATATTTTCTCCACCCGCACTCACTGACAATGTGTGTTGTTGGCTCATTCCCACTCTCGAAAATAAGTCTCTCCAGTTGGTATTGGTAGTATAATTATCTATTGCACTTTGAGTCATAGTAGAACCAAGTCCAGCACCTGCATTCTTTTGTACTTGCAATAGTTGCTGTCCAGAAGACATATTGTAATCTGTTTTTGGCAACTCAGAAAAAGAAGTCAATGCATCATAGGAAATCCTAAGTTTTGAATTAAACTTTCCTCCTTTTGTAGTAATTACAACAACTCCATTCGCCGCTCTGTTACCATAGATTGCTGTTGCAGCAGCATCTTTCAAGATACTGAAAGTGTCTATATCATTTGGATTTAGGTTTCTGAACTGAGAACCAGATGTAATGATACCATCAATAACATATAAAGGATCAGTAGAACCGTTTAGTGAACTAAGTCCTCTAATTATGATATTGAATTTACCCGAACCTGGAGATCCAGACGCTGAGTTCGCCACAATACCCGGCGCTGTACCCTGTATAGAGTTAAGAACAGAAATATTCGGTCTGTTCTCTAATGTTTCCGAACCAATTGTTACAGAAGAAGACGTTGATTTAGCCTTTGTTGACGTCTTACTGTATCCCAAAACAACTACCTCTTCAATTTTTGTCTCTTTTGTAGAGTCACTAGGTTTCTTTTGAGCTAAAACAGCCTGCCCTGTAAAAAACAAGACACCAGCTGTCAATACGCGTAATTTAACATTCATATTAACAAATTTTAATATATTTTAATGGGCAAATATGTTAATAAATATTAACACTTGCAAGTTTTTTTATGATCTGTATAGTTTAATTTTTCATAAAAAAGTTAAAATAATCCAATAAACTAATTAAATTTCATAAAAATTAACATATTTTATTTGATAATAGACAATTCATGTGGCATAAATCTCTGATTTAACATTTTATCAATAAAAAAATAAACGCTATTTAGAATTATTATAAATTAAATTGTCATTAACTCACTATAAAAAGACATTAAAATCATATTCTGAATAAGTTAGCATTTCAAAAATTAGGATTTAATAAAAATTCAATATAATTTTCTTAGATTTACAAAGTACTAAATAATGATTTATCTAGTACTTTATAATATTTGCTAAAAAATCAACAATATAATTTTATAAAACATGAATAAAAAAATTCTAATAAGCCTACTATCAATTTCTTCAATTCTAACTTTTTCACAGCAAAGCCTCTCTATAAATCAGGTTACTGGAACTCAAGCTGTTTTTAGTACTGGTGCTGATGCTAAATCTTTTAAATATGAAGATATTTCTGGTTCTCCTTATCTTGATAAAAAATTTTATGAAGCCAAAGTTTCTGATGATTATGAGAAGATATCAGTTCGATATAATAGCTACAAAGATGAAGTTGAGTTTCAAAAAGATGGAAGTCCTTTAGTACTACCAAAAGAAACTAAATTTTCAAGAATAGAGATTGGTTCACCAAAACAAACAATTGTTTTATTAGAAACAAATGATGATTTGAGTGGATATTTTTTCGAACTTGTAAATGGTAAAAATTCTTTGTATAAAAAAATTAGAACAAAGTTTGTAGACTTTGTCCCTGCACCCAATGGTTATACCAGTGACAAACCTGCAACTTTCAAAATGTTGGATCCAGTTTATTACATTAAAACAGAAAAAGGTTTTATTAAGAAACCTAAAAATCAAAAGGATATTGTAGAACAATTTCCAGATAAAAAAGAAAACTTAGCAACCTTCTTTAAATCAAACAAAATAAAATTTGATAAAGAAGAAGACCTAATAAAGCTAGTTAACTTTTTAAATCAAAATTAACAAAAACAAAAAAAACCACTTTTTTTCAAAGTGGTTTTTATTTTATTCAAAAGTATTGAATTATTTCAATTTCTTCTTAACAGCTACTTCTTCGTAAACTTCAAGAATATCACCGTTTTCGATGTCATTATAACCTTTTAAGTTCAATCCGCACTCGTAACCTTTTGTTACTTCTTTTACGTCGTCTTTGAAACGTTTTAAACTTTCAAGCTCACCATCAAATTTCACGATACCGTCACGAAGTACTCTTACTTTAGACTGTCTAGTCACTTTTCCTGAAAGAACCATACAACCTGCAATTGTTCCAACTTTAGAAATCTTGAAGACTTCTCTAATCTCAACATTACCAATTACCTGTTCTTTAATTTCAGGAGAAAGCATACCTTCCATTGCTTCTTTAACTTCGTCAATAGCAGCATAGATTACAGAGTATGTTCTGATCTCGATTTCTTCTCTATCTGCCAATTCTTTAGCATTACCACCAGCTCTTACATTAAATCCGATAATAATTGCATCTGAAGCAGTTGCTAAGTTAACGTCAGACTCAGTGATCTGTCCAACTCCTTTATGAAGGATGTTTACATTGATCTCAGCAGTAGATAATCTCTGTAACTGATCTGATAATGCTTCAACTGAACCATCAACGTCACCTTTCAAGATAATATTCAATTCCTTGAATTCACCTAGAGCAATTCTTCTACCAAGTTCTTCAAGTGTTGTATGTTTCTTAGTTCTGATAGAAAGTTCTCTTTGAAGCTGCTCTCTCTTGTTAGCAATAGTTTTAGCTTCACCTTCATCTTCATATACTTTAAACTTATCACCAGCTGTTGGAGCTCCGTCTAAACCTAAAATAGTTACCGGAATAGATGGTCCTGCTTCCTTAAGGTTTCTACCTCTTTCGTCAAGCATTGCTTTTACCTTACCGTGGTTTTTACCTGCAACAACATAATCACCAACTTTTAAAGTACCTGTTTGTACTAAAATGGTAGCAACATATCCTCTTCCTTTATCTAATGAAGCTTCAATAACAACACCTTGAGCATTTCTATCAGGATTAGCCTTTAAATCAAGCATTTCTGCCTGAAGTAATACTTTTTCTAATAAAACATCCATGTTATTACCAAATTTCGCAGAAATCTCTTGTGCCTGAACATTTCCTCCCCATTCTTCAACTAAAATATTCATTCCAGAAAGTTGTTGACGAATGTTATCAGGATTTGCACTCGGTCTATCCACTTTATTCAATGCAATAATCATTGGTACACCTGCAGCCTGCGCGTGAGAAATTGCTTCTCTCGTTTGAGGCATCACATCATCATCTGCCGCAATTACAATAATTGCAATATCTGTAACCTGAGCACCTCTGGCTCTCATTGCTGTAAAGGCTTCGTGACCTGGTGTATCTAAGAATGTAATTCTCTGACCATTTTCCAATTTCACATTATAAGCACCAATATGCTGTGTAATTCCTCCTGATTCACCAGCGATAACGTTTGTTTTTCTGATGTAGTCAAGTAAGGACGTTTTACCGTGGTCAACGTGACCCATTACTGTAACGATTGGAGCTCTTGGAGAAAGATCCTCCTCAGTATCCATATCTTCTTCAGATTCTACCTCTTCAAGGTCAGCATCCGAGAATTCTATTTTATAACCAAATTCGTCTGCAACTAATAATAAGGTATCAGCTTCAAGTCTTTGGTTCATTGTTACCATTACTCCTAGAGAGAAACATGCAGAAATTACTTCTGTTGCACTTACATCCATCAAACTTGCCAATTCTCCGACAGTGATGAATTCTGTAACTTTTAGTGAAGTATCTCTTGCATCTGCTTCCTGCTGACGCTCATCTTGTTCTCTACGGTAAGTTCTTTTATCTTTTCTGTGTTTAGCAGATTTAGATTTACCTCCTTTATTGGTTAATTTTTCAAGGGTTTCCTTGATCTGGTTTTTAACTTGCTCGTCGGTTAATTCAACAGGCATTGTTCTTTGACCAGGTCTGTTGTTGTTTCCTGGACCACCTGGGCCTTTTTTGAAACCACCACCTTGTCCTGGAGGACGGTTACCTTGGTTATTTCCAAAACGAGGACCACCTTGACCACCTTGTCCTGGTGGACGGTTTCCTTGACCACCCTGTCCTGGAGGACGGTTTCCACCTTGTTGGTTGTTACCTTGCCCTGGAGGACGGTTTCCTTGAGGACCGCCTTGGTTGTTATTATTTCCTCCTTGTTGATTGTTTCCTGTGTTTGGCTGATTAGACCCTCCAGGTTTCTCAATCCTTTTTCTTTTCTTTTTAGCCCCAGAATTTGGTTTTGGTGCAAACTGACTTAAGTCGATTTTTTCACCAACAATTTTAGGCCCATCAAGTTTTTGATAAACCGTTTCAATTTTTTGAGACTCTTGAGGTTGTTCAGCTTCTACTATTTTAGGCTCAGCTTTTACCTCAACAGGTTTAGCTACGGGCTCTACAACGGGTTTTGGAGCTTGTTTCACAGGCTCAACTGGTTTTTCCTCCGCTTTTTTATCTTCCACTTTAGGTTTATCTTTTTTTACAGGTCTATTTCTAGATTCTATCTGAGACAAGTCTATTTTATCCAGAACTTTGAATTCCTGTTTTTCTTTTTCAGGAGCTGCCTTCACTTCTGGTTCAGGTGTTGGCGTTGGTATTGGGGTTTGTGGCACTATTACTTCTTCAACTTTCTTTTCTTCTACCACTACCGGTGCTACTGCTGCGGGAGCAACAGGAACTTCTTCAACTTCAGGCTTTTTAGGCTCCAGGTCTATTTTACCTAAAATCTTAGTTTCCGGTTTATTAGCTTTAGCTCTTATTACTTCAGGGGTTTTCTTTTCTTCAATTTCCAGTTTTTCTTCCGGAACTTTTGTGATCACCACCTCATGGGAAGCTTTACGTTGCTCACCATCTTTGGCAAACTCAGCTTCCAATGCAGAATATGCCGCTTCTTCTAATTGAGCGTTAGGATTGCTTTCAACCTCGATACCCTTAGCCTGTAAAAATTCTACTAATCTGGACATCGAAATATTGAATTCCTTAACCGCTTTATTTAATCTTATTTTTGGCATCTATTATATTTACTATTTTTTTAATTCTTAAAATTAAAGTATTTCTTTTTACTGATTATTAAAATTTATTTAAAAATCTTAACTTTCGAATTCTTCTCTTAGAATACGTTTAACATCTTCAATTGTCTCCTCTTCCAAGTCAACCATTTTAATAAGACTTTCCGTATCTTTATCTAATACTGATTTCGCAGTAGTAAGACCTACTTTCTTAAATTCATCCAGAATCCACTGTTCGATATCGTCATTAAATTCTCTCAATTCAACATCATCATCTTCGCTAGACTCTCTAAATACATCAATTTCATATCCCGTTAACCAAGAAGCCAGTCTGATATTCTGTCCTTGCTTACCGATAACTTTAGAAATCTCTTCAACTGGGGTATAAACCAAAGCATAATTGGTTTCCTCGTTGATGTCAATTTTATTGATGGTAACATTTCCTAAAGCTCTCTTCACTAAAATCTCAGGGTTTTTAGACCACTGAATAACATCGATGTTTTCATTTCTCAACTCTCTTACAACTCCGTGAATTCTTGACCCCTTCACACCTACACAGGCACCAACAGGATCTATTCTGTCATCATAAGCATCTACTGCGATCTTCGCCTTTTCACCAGGAATTCTTACTACCTTTTTCAACATAATAGTACCGTCTTGGATCTCAGGAATTTCCAGCTCTAATAACTTCTCTAGGAATTTAGGTGCAGTTCTGGAAATAATAATCTGAGGTTTTGAACCTTTAAAATCTACTGATTCTACAATAGCTCTGATATTTTCACCTTTTTTAAAGAAATCGGAACTGATCTGATTTTCTTTTGGCAAAATAAATTCATTCTCTTCATCATCCAACAAGATCACATGTTTGTGACGGATGTGGTGAATTTCTCCAATTACGATCTCACCAATTCTGTCTCTAAACTGCTCGTACAACATTGCGTTGTTGTGCTCCTGCAATTTAGTTGCTAAAATCTGCTTCAAAGTAAGGATGTTTCTTCTTCCTAACTGAGCAACAGGAATTTCCATCGTGAAATCCTCACCCACTTCAAAAGTAGGATCTATTTTCTTCGCCTCAGAGATTTCGATTTCCAAATCATCGTCTTCCGACATTTCGTCCTCTACAATCGTTTTATTTAAAAATATCTGAAAATCTCCTTTATCCGGGTTCACAATTACATCAAAATGATCATCTGAATCAAATCTTTTTCTCAAAAGAGTCTTCAGTGAATCTTCAATAATCGCCATAAGATCAATCTTACTGATCCCTTTTTCGTCTTTAAAATCACCAAAGGATTCAATCAACGCTATATTATCCATTTATTCTTTTTTCTTTTTAAAATTTAATTGCTACTAATGCTTTCTTAATCTCAGAGTAAGGAATTTCTCTCTCCTCCTCCACATCTACTTTACCTTTACCTACTTCTTTCGGTTTTCGGTAACGTAAAATAAGAGTGATCTTTTCGTCGTCTACTTTAGACAGCTCACCCTCAATCTCAGAAGAATCTGTAAGTAAAACTTCGATATCTCTTCCTAGATTTTTATTGAATTGTCTTGGAGTTGCCAATGGCTCGCTTAATCCCGCAGACATCACCTGTAAGCTGAAATCATGCTCTTCGCGATCCATATTGAATTCTATTGCGCGACTAGCGTCAAGGCAGTCTTGCAACGTAACTCCGCTGTCTCCATCCAAAATCACCGTAATATCATCCCCTGCCGAAAATTTTAAATCAATAAGAAATAAATCTTTTCTTGTGTCAAGGAATTCATTTAATAATTCTTCAATTTTTTTTCTAAACTCCATAAATAATATTAACCTTGGTTTACCTGTACGAAAAAAGGCTTTCTTCCGAAGCCTTCTCATTTTTTTCCGTAAATCCAATGCAAATATACAATTATTTTCTAAAAAAGCAAAATCTCTTATAATCAAGCAGGTAACTTAATATAGATTTACATTAAATTAAAAGACGTGATGAAAGTATTTTTACTATTTTTGTCCTGAATTTTTAAAAACATACATTTTGAATATAACGATTGTAGGTACAGGTTATGTAGGATTAGTCACAGGAACTACCCTAGCAGAACTTGGCAATTCAGTATACTGTGTAGATATTGATGAAAAAAAAGTAGAAGGTATGAAAAACGGCGTAGTTCCCATCTATGAGCCGAACCTTGAGGAAATGTTTCTTAGAAACATTCAATCTGAAAGATTATTTTTCACTACCAATTTAAAAGAAGCTTTAGACAAAAGCGAAGTGGTATATCTGGCATTACCTACTCCACCCGGAGAAGATGGTTCTGCAGATCTTTCTTATGTCCTGAAGGTTGCTAACGATATCGGTGAATTAATGACAGAATATAAAGTTGTCGTTAATAAAAGCACCGTTCCCGTTGGTACCGCAGACAGAGTAAGTGAAGTAATTGCTTCAAAAACCAAGATTCCTTTTGATGTAGTTTCTAATCCTGAATTTTTAAGAGAAGGCTTTGCTGTTGAAGACTCAATGAATCCCGCAAGAGTAGTTGTAGGATCAAGTTCTGAGAAGGCGAAAGATATTATGGCTAAAATTTATCAGCCATTTACCAATACCGGTATTCCTATTATATTTATGGATGAGAAATCATCTGAACTTACAAAATATGCTGCCAACTCTTTCTTAGCCGTGAAAATTACGTTCATGAACGAAATTGCAAACTATTGTGAAAAAGTAGGCGCAGACGTTGATAAAGTAAGACTAGGAATGGGAAGTGACGACAGAATCGGTCACAGATTCTTATTCCCTGGAATCGGATATGGAGGAAGTTGTTTTCCTAAAGATGTAAAAGCATTAATAAGATCTGGGAAACAGGAGGATTTCAATTTCCAAATTTTGGAAGCGACTGAAAATGTAAATATTGCTCAGAAAGTAATTTTAGTTTCAGAAATTGAAAAATATTTCGGAGGCAGTGTTGAAGGAAAAACAATCGCCATGTGGGGATTAGCTTTTAAGGCCAATACAGACGACATTCGGGAAGCTTCATCATTAGATAACATTGATCTTTTACTAAAAAAAGGCGCGAAAATTGTTGCATACGATGCTGTTGCAGAAGATAACGTTAAAAAAATTCTTGGCGACAAAATAGAATACGCCAAGGGAATGTATGATGCATTAGAAAATGTTGATGCTTTATTTATCGCAACAGAATGGCCTGAGTTCAAGAATCCAAATTTTGAACTGATGGCTAAAAAAATGAAAAATAAAGTTATTTTTGATGGAAGAAATATGTATCCATTGGAAATTCCTGAACAAAACGGATTCCATTATAAGAGTATAGGAAGAAAGACCATTTCAAAATAATCAGATGAAAAATATAATTATTACTGGAGGAGCCGGATTTATAGGATCTCACGTTGTAAGAGAATTTGTAAAAAACAATCCGAACACAACCATCATTAATCTTGATGCTCTTACGTATGCCGGAAATCTGGAAAATTTAAAAGACATCGAAAACGAACCTAATTATGTTTTCGAAAAAGCAGATATCACAAACCCAGAAGAATTAAGAAAAGTATTCGAAAAATACAATCCTGACGCTGTAGTTCATTTGGCTGCTGAAAGTCACGTTGACAGAAGTATTACAGATCCAATGGCGTTTATTAATACCAATGTAAATGGAACTGCCAACCTCCTTAATCTTTGCAAAGAATTCTGGACATTAAACCCAGATCATACGCACGGAAGATTTCCTGACGAAAAAAGACAAAACTTATTTTATCACGTTTCAACCGATGAAGTTTATGGAAGTTTAGGAGAAACAGGATTTTTTCTAGAAACAACAGCTTACGATCCACAATCGCCGTATTCAGCTTCAAAAGCCGCTTCTGATCATTTGGTTAGAGCGTATGGAAACACTTACGGAATGCCTTTCATAGTATCAAATTGTTCAAACAATTATGGTCCGAACCACTTCCCTGAAAAGTTAATTCCACTTTGTATTTCAAATATCATTAATGAAAGACCTTTACCAATCTATGGTGACGGAAAATATACAAGAGACTGGTTATATGTAATTGATCACGCAAAAGGTATTCATCAAATTTTTAATGAAGCTAAAACTGGTGAAACTTACAATATCGGAGGTTTCAACGAGTGGCAAAATATCGACTTGGTGAAAGAATTAATTAAGCAAATGGATGCTAAATTAGGAAAACCTGAAGGTCATTCTGAAAAATTAATCACTTTTGTAAAAGACAGACCAGGGCACGATAAACGTTATGCGATCGATGCTACTAAACTTAATAAAGATCTTGGATGGAAGCCTTCAGTAACTTTCGAAGAAGGTTTAGGAAAAACAATCGACTGGTATCTTGAAAACAAAGAATGGCTTGAAAATGTAACAAGCGGCGATTATCAGAAATATTACGATAATCAATACAATTAAACACACAAAATGAAAGGAATAATATTAGCCGGAGGTTCCGGAACAAGACTTTACCCTCTTACAATTGCCGTAAGCAAGCAACTGATGCCTGTTTATGACAAACCGATGATTTACTACCCTCTTTCAACATTGTTGTTGGCGGGAATTAAAGATATTTTAATTATTACAACCCCACACGATCAGGCAGGATTCATCAAGCTTTTAGGTGATGGTTCGCAGATCGGATGTAACATAGAATACATTGTTCAGCCAAGTCCGGATGGTTTAGCACAAGCCTTTATTTTAGGTGATAAATTTATCGGAGAGGATTCTGCAGCCCTAGTTTTAGGTGATAATATTTTCTACGGTTCCGAAATGGGAACTTTATTGAAAAATAAAACCAATCCTGATGGAGGTGTTGTTTTCGCTTATCATGTTGCAGACCCTGAAAGATATGGTGTTGTAGAATTTGACAATGATTTCAAGGCCGTTTCCATAGAGGAAAAACCAACAACTCCAAAATCAAATTATGCCGTTCCCGGCCTATATTTTTATGATAATGAGGTGGTAGAAATTGCTAAAAACATAAAGCCTTCTCCAAGAGGAGAACTTGAAATAACTGATGTAAATAATGTTTATTTAAGCAAAAATAAACTTGAAGTAGGTGTTCTTGACAGAGGAACAGCTTGGCTGGACACCGGAACATTCGACTCTCTTCATGATGCATCAGAATTTGTAAGCGTTATTGAAAAAAGACAAGGTTTCAAGATAGGTTGCATCGAAGAAATTGCTTTCAGAAATAAATTTATCAACGAAGAAAAGCTATTAGAAACTGCCGTAAAATACGGTAAAAGTGGATATGGCGAATATCTTAAGCAACTGGTAAAATAATCAGAACGATATTAATAATTACGAAGACTATTGACTTTATGGTCGATAGTTTTTGTCCATAACGATATTTTTCAATACATTAGTTGTTATTTTTAGGCCAATATGAAGAATAATTCATAATCTAAAAATTTTCGAATAAATTAATTATTATAAATTTGCATAAATTTTTACACAGATGAACGAACCACAACAAAAGTGGACAGAAACCATTGGAGCCAACCATACTTTGTTTGATCTAAAACTTAAAGAAGTGTGGAGATATAAAGATCTTATTTACATGTTTGTAAAGAGAGACTTCATATCAAGTTTCAAGCAGACTATTTTAGGGCCTATCTGGTTCTTTATCAATCCCATTTTAACAACATTTACCTATTTAATCATTTTTGGTCAAATTGCAGGATTATCAACAGACGGAGCTCCCCAGATATTATTTTATCTTGCCGGTGTTACTCTTTGGAATTATTTTTCGGGAGCATTAATCGGTACATCAAATACATTTGCAGGAAATGCCGCCATTTTTGGAAAAGTTTATTTTCCCAGACTTGTTACTCCTATTTCAATTGTAATTTCCAACTTAATGCGTCTTAGCGTTCAATTCCTTTTATTTATAATTGTTTGGGCGTATTATTATTATAAAGGAGATATTCACCCTAATATTTGGATTCTGGCAACGCCGTTTTTAGTTGTGCTTATGGCCGTTTTTGCCTTAGGCGTTGGAATGATATTTTCTGCACTTACCACAAAGTATAAAGATCTAGTTATGCTACTGGGCTTTGGCGTGAGTTTATTTATGTATGCTACTCCGGTTATTTATCCTGTTTCAGCACTTATTGGCCCTTTCAAAAAGCTGGCTTATTACAATCCTTTAACCGGTATTTTTGAATGCTTCAAATACGGCTGGATGGGTGTTGGAGAGTTTTCGCCATTGATGTTGGGAATAAGTACCATTATTATTTTTGCTCTTTTGGGAGTAGGAATATTGGTTTTCAACAAGATAGAAAGAACCTTCATGGATACTGTATAATTATTTAAACTGAAAAAATATGCTAGCTTTAAAAGCAGAAAATATATCAAAACAATATCGTTTAGGACAAGTGGGAACAGGAACTCTTTCCCATGACTTAAATAGATTTTGGTACAAAGTAAGAGGAAAAGAAGATCCTTATTTAAAAATTGGAGAAGCCAATGACAGAACTTCAAAAGGGGAATCAGAATACGTATGGTCTCTCCGAGATATTGATTTTGAAGTTGAACAAGGTGATGCTGTAGGCATTATCGGAAGAAATGGTGCCGGAAAATCTACCCTGTTAAAACTTTTAAGTAAAGTAACAAAACCTACTACAGGTCAAATATATACCAATGGTAGAATTGCATCATTATTAGAAGTTGGAACCGGATTTCACCCTGAAATGACAGGTCGTGAAAACGTATTCCTAAACGGAGCAATTCTTGGAATGACCCGTAAAGAAATCACAAGAAAATTTGATGAAATTGTTGATTTCTCAGGGGTAGAAAGATATATAGATACTCCCGTAAAAAGATATTCTTCAGGAATGTACGTGCGTCTGGCATTTGCCGTGGCTGCCCATTTAGAATCTGAAATTCTTATTGTAGACGAAGTTCTTGCTGTAGGAGATGCAGAATTTCAGAAAAAATGTCTTGCCAAGATGTCGGATGTTACAAAGGATCAGGGACGTACAATATTATTCGTGAGTCATAACATGACTGCAATAAAATCGCTTTGTAATAAAGGCATTGTGCTTTCTAATGGTAATATAATTTATAATGGTATTACTGAAAGAGCCTTGAGTATGTATAATGGAGACAAACAGTCATTTGGAAATAGCGTTGTACTTGGGGATCATAAGGATTTCAAAAATGATTTATTCGAACTCAATAAAATTTCTTTAGTTGATGAAAATTTCCAACCTAAAGAATCTGATTTCCAAGAAGATCAAAAATTCAGTCTGCTTACAGATGTGACGATAAAAGATAGTAATAATGATTATCATTTGTCTTATGTTGTAAAGAATTTTAATGGCGAGATTATTTTTACAATGACCAATGCCTATAAAACAAAATTGCAGGTTGGCAACAATAAACTTCTATGTGATATTCCTAAAGACTTTTTTAATGTAGGAGAATATATTTTAGGCTTATATATTATTCGAAATCTGAACGAAAGTGTACTTCATGAGGATGATATTTTGACATTCAGAATAACTGAGAGAAACAAAGAATTAGGCGAATGGCTAGGTGTAGAACCTGGTTTTATTAAAACTAATTTCGAATGGCAGCTATTATAGAAAAATTTGTTTTTTATATAAAAAGTAATGATTCACTTTCAAATTATTTTAAGAAAGCAATATACAATTACAAGTATAAACCAAATTCTCAAATAGTATCTATAAAGAACATTGAAGATTGTAAAAAAAATATCGTTCAAAAATTATTTGACAAAGGTATATTTAAAAACTATTTTCCAAGATTTTTAAATAAAGATGAATCTTATATTGAAGTTTCGACACCCGAAATCTGTCTCTATAAATTCAATAATGCTTTTATTGATATCAAGTCTTCATCTATATTATTAAACAATGAATTGGTTACTTACATAACTGAAAATGAAAGATTCAATGAAGGTTTTGTAACAGTTCATAATCATAAAGATGCCAAAGTAAACATAAAAGCAGAGGTTGAAGAACTTGATGAAGGTTTTTTTTTAGGGGGTAACGGTTCTTGGAATTGGTTTCATTTTCTTATAGAAATAATGCCAAAACTTACACTTTTTAATGAAAAGTACAGTCGTATTTTATTTGTGAATGAAATTATTCTGAAAACTCCAAGTATGAAAAAAATACTGGAAATTGTATCAGAAAATAAGTTCGAAATAAAATATTTAAGCGCTGAAAAAACATATCATATAAAAGAACTGTATCATATAAACGATTTCAATCATGTACAGTTTAATAGGTTTGATAAACTTATTAAGGCAGAAGGAACATTTTATAATGCTGAGATTACCCGTAATTTTTCTAACTTAGTTTCAGAAAAATTATCTGTAACAGACAGCTTACCGGAAAAGATATTTTTATATAGAAAAAATACTCACCGTGTAGCTGAAAATCAGGATCAGATATTAGAATTTCTGAAAGACTTCGGTTTTGTTCAGGTTTGCCTTGAAGAATTGACTGTTGAAGAGCAGGCCGGTTATTTTAAAAATGCTAAATTTATTGTTGGAATTTCAGGAGCAGCATGGTCGAATATGCTTTTTTGCAGAAATCAACCCAAAGCAATTTGTTTTGTTCCGGATAATGCAGAAGAATTTACTGCTTTTTCAAATTTAGCAAAGATATTCGGAGCCGATTTTTATGCCCAATTATATAAAAATGACGGAGCTCATACCAATAGTAATTTTATAATTAATTTTGAAAAATTTGTAGAACTATTTAACTACGTTAATGGAAAATAATAAACCACAGATAATAACTTTTGACAAAATAGGTTCTTCACAATTAGGCTATATCACCATAGCTGAAGCACAAAAAAACATTCCTTTTGATATACAACGTGTGTATTGGACATATTATACTCCGCAAGATGTTATAAGAGGTGGCCATGCCCATAAAGAGCTTCAACAAGTAATTTTTGCTGTTTCCGGAACCATAACCTTCAATACAGAAGATAAAGAGGGAAATAAAGAAGTTTTTATTTTAGATCATCCTACAAAAGGATTATTTATACCAAAGCTGATTTGGAGAGATATTCAGTTTTCGCATAATGCAATTCTGCTATGTTTAGCCTCAGAACTTTATGACGAGAAAGATTATTTTAGAGATTTTGAAGAATTTAAAAATTATAAAAAATGATTCACGCTTTAGCTAATGTACAATCTCAGAATATAGGAGAAGGTACGAATGTCTGGCAGTTTTGTGTCATTCTTAAAGAGGCAAAAATAGGCAGCAATTGTAATATCAATTGTCAGGTACTTATAGAGAATAATGTTACGATAGGAAATAATGTTACAATAAAACCCGGAGTTCAGATCTGGGATGGAATCACCCTTGAAGATGATGTTTTCATAGGTCCTAATGCAACTTTTACCAATGATTTATTTCCAAAATCTAAAAATAAAGACTTTAAACTGGAAGAAACTTTAGTCAAAAAAGGAGCTTCTATTGGCGCAAATGCTACCATATTAGCAGGAATTACTATAGGAGAAAACGCACTCATCGGCGCCGGAAGTGTAGTTACCAAAAACGTCCCAGCCAATGAAATTTGGGTTGGAAATCCCGCAAAATTTTTAAAGAAAAATACAAATGATTAAATTCCTCGACTTACAAAAAATAAACCTTACCCACCAACAGGAAATTGAAGATTCAATATTACAGACTTTCCGTTCTGGGTGGTATTTATTAGGTGATAAAGTGAAAACTTTTGAACAAGAACTTTCACAATACTGCAATGTTCCTCATGCTATTAGTGTTGCCAATGGCTTAGATGCTTTGAGATTAATTTTCAGAGCTTATATAGAATTAGGTATCATGAAAGAAGGCGATGAAGTTTTGGTTCCGGCTAATACTTATATTGCATCAATTCTTGCAATTACAGATAACAGATTGGTTCCGGTTTTAGTAGAACCTGATATCAATACTTATAATATTGACATCACCAAAATAGAAGAAAAAATCACTTCTAAAACCAAATCTATACTTCTTGTTCATTTATACGGAAGTATCGTATTCTCAGAAGACATACAGCAACTTGCTGAAAAACATAATTTAAAAATAATTGAAGACAACGCCCAAACAATTGGCGCGGCCTGGAACAATAAAAAATCTGGAAATCTTGGTGATGCTGCCGGATTTAGCTTTTATCCCGGGAAAAATTTAGGAGCTATTGGAGATGCAGGAGCAGTTACTTGTAAAGACCAAGAGCTGGCAACATGCATCAGAACTTTAGCAAATTACGGTTCGCAGAAAAAATATGTAAACCAATATCAAGGGTACAATTCTCGTTTAGACGAAGTTCAGGCTGCTGTTTTATCTGTAAAACTAAAATATTTAGATACAGAAAACAACAGACGTAAAGAAATTGCAAAAAGATATCTTACAGAAATTGTAAATCCTAATATTGTTCTTCCTCATCATAAAATAGAGGAAGACAGTCATGTTTATCACCTTTTTGTCATCAGAACAGAAAATAGAGATCAGTTACACAAATATCTTGAGGAAAACGGAATTCAGACATTGATCCACTATCCTATTCCTCCTCATCATCAGGAAGCTTATTCTGATTTGAAAGAATTGCAGTTACCTATTACAGAAAAAATTCATAACGAAGTTTTAAGTTTACCCATATCACCTGTAATGACGGATGATGAAGTATCAACGGTTATACAAGCTTTAAATAACTATCAGAAATAATATCACATTATTTTGGAAAAAAAAGATTTAGTAAGTATCGTTGTTTGCAGTTACAATCAAGGAAAATATATCAAAGAATGTCTTGATAGTCTTAAAGCACAGACGTATCCGAACATTCAGTTAATTGTTGCAGATGATGCTTCACCAGATAATTCTGTTCAGGTTTTTGAAAACTGGCTGTCAGAGAATAATTATCCTGCGATTACTAATTTTCATCAAAAAAATACGGGTCTTGCCACTGTTCTTAATGAATGTATCGAACATATAGAAGGAAAATATGTAAAAGTTATTGCAGCTGATGATTTTCTTCATCCTGAAGCCATAGAAAAATGTGTGGCAGAATTGGAAAAATCAGGTCAAGATTACGGAATGGTATTTACCGACACTTACGGAATTGACGAAAATTCAAATAGCATTCCCGATATTGCAGACTACAACTCATTAGGAAATATTGATAAAGATGATTTTAGGAAATTATTAATAAAAGGTAACAGAGTTGCTGCATTAACAGTTGTAATGACAAAAGAAGCTTTGATAAAAACCGGAGAATATAAATCTGACTATTTAGTCGAGGACTATTACCGATGGTTGAAAATCAACGCCTTATATTACATCGCTTATATTCCTGAAAAACTGGCTTATTACAGAATTCACGGAGAAAATATTTCTACATCTAAAAAACAAAGAATTGATACTGAAACATTGATTCTTCAAATGATGTTCGATAAAAACGGCGATGCAAAAGATAAAATAAACGACAAAACACAGACATCCTATTTTACAAGAGAAGAAATTTCTTCAGAATATAGTAAGGCATATCAACAATATCCTTATAATATTAAAAGATTAAAAATCGCTATACAGTATAAACTTCCTGTTTCTCTGTATAAATTTTTAAGTAAAATTATTTAAAAATGAATCCAAGAATTTCCATTATCGTTCCATGCTACAATCAGTCCGAATATCTTGATGAATGCCTGCAGACAGTTCTTGATCAGGCATATCAGAACTGGGAATGTATTATTGTGAATGACGGTTCTCCTGATAATACAGAAGAAGTTGCCAAGAAATGGACTGAAAAAGACAGTAGATTTAAATATCTTCTTAAAGCAAACGGAGGTTTATCATCCGCAAGAAATGCCGGAATAGAAATAGCCAACGGAGAATGGATCTTACCTTTAGATTGCGACGACAGAATTGGAGATCAGTATTTGAAACTGGCCGAAGAAAAATTTAACGACGGCTACACTGTTATTTATTGCAAAGCAGATTTTTTTGGAACAACAGAAGAATTTTGGAAATTAGCTGATTATAATTATGACCATCTATTATTAGAAAATCTTATTTTCTGTTCCGCTTTTTTTAAAAAAGAAGATTGGAAAGCAACGAAAGGTTATGATTCAAATTTAATCTATGGAAAAGAGGATTGGGACTTTTGGTTATCTATTTTAGACGAAAAAAAGACCGTTCTATGTTTAGATTATTTAGGTTTTTTCTATCGAAGAAAAGAGGAATCTATGGATGTTGAAATTAATCAAAATAAAGCTAAAAAAGATTTTTCATTAAATTATATCTATAAAAAACACTTAGAAAAGTATCTTCCGAAAGATATGAATGCTATTGAAAATTTTGTACAACAAAAAAACATCAGAAGAAGCTTAAACTTTTACAATCAGATCGTTAATAAAAATACAATTAATAAATTTTTGTTTAAATTAATTAATAAAACGCCTTAGAATGCTCTCCATTATAATCTCATCATATCAGCAACTTTATTATGATCAGCTTGTTAAGAATATTAACGAGACGATTGGTGATGGTATCGTGTATGAAATTATACAAATGTGGAATCCCAATGTAATGAGCATCACAAAAGCTTACAATCTCGGAGCAGAGAAGTCACAATATAATAATCTTCTGTTTATTCATGAAGATCTGATTTTTCACACACAGGCTTGGGGTGAAAAATTAATCACCCATCTCAACAAAGAAAATGTTGGAGTTATTGGTTTAGCAGGTTCCTCTTATGTTCCCTCAGCACCTGCAAGCTGGACAGTTGCAGAAAAATATAATTTTATAAATATTTTACAAGGCAGCAAAGAAAATAATCAATCGGTTCATCTAAAAACTACACAGCAAAGCGTGACTGAAGTATTTGCAGTTGATGGTGTTTTTATGGCAATTAAAAAAAAGGATTATTCAGAGATTAAATTCAATGAGGATTTATCGGGATTTCACGGATATGACTTAGATTTTAGTCTAAGATGTTCAAAAAATTCCCAAAATTATATTGTTGATGATATTCTGATCGAGCATTTTTCAAAAGGAAATCAAACTAAAGAATGGTTTGATACGAACATAAAAATCAGGCAAAACTTAAAATTTAATTTTAATAAAAAAAATGATTCCGAAACCGAAAAAAATAACTTTTTAGGCTTTCTGTACAAATATTTTGAACATTATCTTATTAATAAAGAAAATATACTTTTTACATTAAAATTTTATCCGCTAAATAGAATTAATTTTAAAGATCATATTGTAATCGCAAAAAAATATTATCATTACCTAAAATATGCTTCTGATATTAATAAAAAACTAAAGTCTTAAAAATAACACAAATGATTATAGGAAACGGACTTATCGCAAGCTCACTAAAAAATATAGATTCAGAGGACATGCTGTTCTTTGCTTCCGGCGTTTCAAACTCCCTCGAAACCAGAAGCTCTGAATTTGAAAGAGAATTCTCTCTTTTAAAAAATGCTTTAGAAAATAATCGAGACAGCAAGCTTGTTTATTTCTCTACATTAAGCATTAACGATCAGTCAAAACAAAACAGTCATTACGTTCTGCATAAAAAGGAAATTGAGAATTATATCCAGGAAAACTCCGAAAATTATCTCATCCTGAGAATCGGAAATATTGTTGGAAAAGGAGGAAACCCAAACACTCTTTTTAATTATCTCAAAGCACAGATCGCAAACAATAATAAGTTTGCACTACACACTAAAGCCCGAAGATTATTAATCGATATTGATGACATAGCCTTATTTTTAGATTTAAATTGCGCTCAGCTAAAGAATAAAACAATTAATTTTGCTTATCCATATTATTATGATCTTAGTGAGATCATTAATGCAATTCAGCTAAAAATGGATAAAAAAGCAAATTATGATGAAGTGAATGAAGGAGATTTTTATAAGGTAACTTTTGATGAAAATATTAATAATTTTTTCTCAAAAACAACCGCTGAAGATTATATAAAAACTCTGACAGAAAAATATATCTAAAAAACACATGACTAAAGTTTATTTTATAATAGTTACTTACAACGCTATGAAATGGGCGGAGAGATGTTTTACAAGTTTAAGGCATTCTAATCTTCCTGTGAAATGTATTGTAATTGATAACGGTTCCACAGACGGCACTCAGGAATATATAAAAACTACTTTCCCCGAAGTAGATTTTATACAATCTGCCGAAAATTCAGGTTTTGGAAGAGCAAATAATGTTGGAATAGAAAAAGCCTATAAAGAAGGTGCTGATTTTGTTTATCTCATGAATCAGGATGCATGGGTTTTTCCTGATAGTGTAGAACAGCTAATTGAGGTTTACAACAGCTATCCTAACAAGGATCAAATAGGTATTTTAAGTCCGATGCATATGGACGGAAGTGAAAAAAGATTTGATCTACATTTTGAAAACTATATTGCACAGGATGCCAAAAATAACAGATTAATTTCTGATATATTTTTTGGCAACGTTAAGTCTTTTTATGAAATAAAATTCGTGAATGCGGCACATTGGTTTATTCCCAGAAATATAATTGAGAAAGTTGGGGGATTTAATCCGTATTTCTTTCATGGAGCAGAAGATTATGACTACATCAACAGAGTTACTTATTTTGGATTCAAAATAATTGTTTGTCCGAAAAGTAAGGTGGTACACGACGCAAAAGTGCAATCTTTCGAAAAAGAGCAACAGAAAACGCCTGCTGAAATCTTAGCAAGACAAAGGCTTTCTATGCAAATGCAAAGGGAAACGAGATATATGAATCCCAATTTTGATTATAACATCAAGAGAGAAAAAAAGGCCTTTCTTACCTCTATTTTAAAAGTAGGGGCACAAAGAAATCGCAGTGAATATAAATTTTACATGGAACAGTATAAATACTTTTCAACGAAATTTAATGAAATTGAAGCCTATCGAAAAACAGCTATGACCGGTAAACATCCATTTTTAAATCTTTAAATCATAACTAAAATGGAAAAGCTGCCTATAAGTATCTGTATCCTCTCCTGGAAAAGTGGAAGTACTCTGAAAAACACTTTAAGATCATACAAAAAGTATGGACTTTTAGAGATGGTGGATGATATTGTCATTCTCTTTCAGGAAGTTAGTGAAGAAGATAAAAAAACCGCAGAAAAATATAAAGTCAAATATATTGGTTTAAAAGAAAATATTGGAATTGGAAAAGGCATGAAAATGCTGGCCGAAAATGCCTCTACCGAAAACATTCTTTTCCTTGAACATGATTGGGAACTTATTGAAGAAAAAAGTTTCGTGTTTTCTCATATTAAAGGTGGGTTAGACCTGCTTGATAGCGGATTTGACGTTGTACGTTACAGAAGTAGAAAAAATCCCGGATATCCTTTAATATCAATTAGAAATAAAGGTAAAGAACTTGATTATTATGATGATTGGCACGAATGTACCTCTCCTCACCTGCTTGAATCCCTGCATTGGCTAGATCCGGCTGTAGAGTTTCCCGACAAAATACAAAAGCAGGGAGAATATTTCGTAACCACTTCCCGATGGGCCAATTGGACGAACAATCCTTATCTTGTTAAAAAAAGTTATTTGCTTGAAAAAATCCTTCCCTTTTCCGGAGAATCTGTTTCTCTTGAAAGAAATATTGCCGCTTGGTGGGTAAAACAGGATTTCAAAATCGCACAGGGCGAAGGTCTTTTTACACACAGCGATTTTACGAAATATCCGAAGAAAAGTCTTCTTCGCAAAATATTGAGTAAATTGAAAAATAAATTTAAATAAGCAACGTAATGAAAATCCTTTTTCATGAGAACGAACTCAATTACAGAGGGACTTCCATCGCATTATATGATTACGCAGACTTCAATGAAAGATATCTGGGAAATGAGTCTGTCATTGTTTACAATAAAACTTTACCAACCAATCATCCGCTAGGAATTGAAAAATTTGAAAAACGTTTTCAGGTAATTGATTATTCAGATTTTAAAGAAGTTGACACCATTATCAAGAACAATAATATTGATCTTTTTTATGCCATCAAAAATGGATTTATAGACGGTGTAGAAACAAAAGAATGCAAAACCGTTATTCACAGTGTTTTTAAACATCTTGAACCTCACGGAGACGTATACGCCTATGTTTCAGAATGGTTGAGTGAGGAAATGACAGGCTCAAAGTCTCCATTTGTTCCTCATATGGTCAATTTCGGAGCGGAAACTAATGATGATTTAAGAGCTGAACTTAATATTCCTAAAAATGCTAAAGTTTTTGGATATTATGGTGGTGGACAAAGTTTTAATATTGCTTTTGCTCAACAAACAGCAGAAAAAATCGCTTCAAAATATAAAGATGTTTACTTCATTTTTATGGGAGTGGACACTTTTGTGAAGAAAAAATGGTGGAAATCTGCTCTTACCAATATTATATTTCTTCCTCCAAGTTCGGATATTATGATGAAACTTAAATTCATCAATACTTGTGATGCTCTTCTTCATGCCCGCGAAAGAGGTGAAACATTTGGAATCACCGTAGCTGAATTTGCAATTAAAGGAAAGCCCGTTATCACTTTTGCAGATTCTCCCGAAAAAGCTCATAATATGCATTTGAAAGATAAAGCCTATTATTATCACAACGCAAAAGAATTGCAGGATATTATTTTAGATTCGGATCTGAAGCTATCCGCGAAAGAACTGTATGAAAAGTTTTTACCTCATCCCGTGATGGATACTTTTAAAAAGGTATTTATAGATTAATTAATCTTCAATTTTTTATACTTTACAAATAAAAATAAAACTTCCCTTAACAAATTACATATGTGTGGAATAGCAGGAATCATCACCAAAAATGCAGAAAATTATCAGGACAGGATAAAAAAAAATGACAGATGCCATGGCGTATCGCGGTCCGGATTCTTCGCATTTTGAATTTTATGCAAATGCTGCATTAGGCCATAGAAGACTTTCAATTATCGATCTTTCTGAAAATGGGAAACAGCCTATGTTTTCTAGTACAAAAAAAGAATGTATCGTTCTAAATGGTGAGATTTATGGTTATCAGGATATAAAAGATCAGTATTCGGATTATCCTTATCATGGAAGTTCAGATACCGAAGTGATCCTTGCGATGTATCAGAAAAAACAAAAAAAACTGATTCATGATCTTCCCGGAATGTTTGCTTTTGCCATTTGGAATGATGAAAAGCAGGAGTTATTCTGTGCAAGAGACCGTTTTGGAGAAAAACCTTTTTATTACGCTATCGGAGAAAATGGTGAATTCATTTTTGCATCTGAAATTAAAGCAATTTTGGCTTCAGGATTGATAAAACCAGAGATTGATAAAGCACAGATTGCTTATTATTTAAAAAACGGTTACATCCATCCTCACAAAACGATTTATAAAAATATTTTCAACCTTAAACCTGCTCATACGCTAGGACTTAAAGGTGGGAAAATAGAAATAAAACCATATTGGACGATCCCAACCGAAACCTCAAAATTGAGTTTGGATGACAGTATTGAAAAATTCAAATATCTTTTTGATAACGCTGTAAAAAAACAACTGGTTGCCGACGTTCCTGTAGGCTCATTTCTTTCAGGAGGGCTGGATTCCAGTACAATTGTTGCTGTTGCTTCAAAGTATAAAGAAAACATTAAAACGTTGGTTTATGGTTATGAAAGTGGCGATTTAAACGAAATGCCCTATGCGCAGGCTATTGCAGATAAATATAAAACCGACCATCACATTCTATTAGATAAAAAACAGAAGATTTCTGAAACATTACAAGAAGTTTATTCTTACATGGATGAACCTTTGATGGATACTTCTTTGCTTCCAACCCATCTTATTTTTAAAGAAGCTGCGAAAGATCTCAAAGTGATTCTTTCCGGAGACGTTGGAGATGAGCTTTTTGGAGGATACAGTTTTTACAGATATAACATAAACCTGTCTCAAAAAGGATTTTATCCCGATTATCTTTCAAAAATGATTCTTTTAGCCGGAAAGTTTAAGGAAATTGGTTCGGAAAGACGTCATAGAGCAGAATACAGTGACACACTAGATTATCATCAGAACAAAGTAAGAAATCATTTTACAGCCTCTGAAATTAAAAAACTTGGTATCATTGATGAAATTCCCGGACAGGATTTTAGTTTTACACCTAAAAATGAAGACTACAATGATTTGATGCGAATAGATCTTGAAAAATATGTACCAGGAAATATGCTTTTAAAAGGCGACAGAACTTCTATGTACAACTCTATTGAAGTAAGAATTCCATTTTTAGATATTGATTTTGCTGAGTTTTGTATTCAACTTCCATGGCAATACAAAGTAAACTCAACCGAAGATAAAATTATATTGAGAAAAGCCTATTCTCAGGCTTGGACAGAAGAAATTGCAAAACGTAAGAAAAATGGTTTTGGCGCTTCTGTGAATGAATGGTTCAAAGAAACCGAACTTCAAGATCTAAGCAGAGAACTTCTTGAAAACAAAGACAGTTATATATTTAAGTTTTTAGATTTCAATGAAGTACAAAAAAAGCTTAACAAGCAGATGCAGCATTGGAGCCTGTTGATTCTGGCACTTTGGTTCGAGAATAATAAAAATTATTTACAGTAATATGAAAATAGGCCTGACACAAAATGACTATCCGATCAGAAGAAACATTTTAAATAAAGTTTCTGGCTGTGAATATGTTTTTTTGAGAAAGAACAACAATCTTTTTCATTCTTTGTCTACTGTAAAGAAAATATTATTTAGAAAAAAAAGCAATATCGAAGGAAAGTATTTTTTTTATCAAAAACCTAAGATCGATATTCTGCATCTTTATAATGATATTAATTATTCTTCTCAAAAGTGGGTTACCTCTTTTGAGACCTTAGTTCCAAGATTTTCTGAAACTAAAAACGACCATCAAAAAGCTGAACCTCAGCATATTCATAATACAAAAACAGAAAAAGCTCTTAAACAGATTTCCAGAAAAAACTGTTTGAGAATTATTTCAATTTCGCAGGCTTCTGCAAATATTCAGTTAGAGTTATTAAAAAATTACCCTGAATTTCAGGAAATAATTAAAAATAAACTTTCTGTTATTCATCCGTCTCAGGAGATTATTCCAAGAGATTCGGAGGAAGTTTACAAAAATATTGAGGCCTTTAATTTCATTTTTGTCGGAACACAATTTCATTTAAAAGGTGGTGTCGAAATGATAGAAGTTTTAAAAAAATTAAGACAAAAACACAACTTCAAACTTACAATTGTTTCCTCTTTTAAAACTGATCATTACGTAACTAAGGTGACCGAAAAAGAAGCTCAGGAAACTAAAGAAATGTTGAAAAAAGAAGAATGGATCGATATTTTCGAGAACATTCCTAATGAAAAAGTTTTAGAACTTATCAAGCAATCTCATGTAGGTTTGTTACCCACTTGGTCGGACACTTATGGATTTTCCGTTTTGGAAATGCAGGCGGCGGGTGTTCCTGTTATTACAACAGATATACGTGCGTTGCCGGAAATTAATAATGAAAACTGTGGATGGCTTATTCATCTTCCTCAAAACCGTTTAAAACAGGCGCTTTATTATTCAAATGAACAAAAAGAAGAGCTTAAAAGAACATTGAAAGAACAACTTGAAAAAATTCTAGAAGACATTTTTACAAATCCACAGCAACTTTTGGAAAAATCAAAAAATTCATTGAAAAGGATTAAAGAAGATCATGATCCTGTTGTTTTCAGCGAAAAATTAAACACAATATACAGCAAAGCATGAATATCTCTGTAATTATTCCCGTTTACAATGCTTCAGAGTTTTTGGAGAAAGCTGTAGATTCTGCATTACAATTTGATGAAGTAAAAGAAATTGTATTAGTTGAAGATAAATCGACTGACAATTCATTGGAAATCTGTCAGAAATTGGTTGTAAAAGATTCAAGAATCAACTTATACCAACATCCTGACAAAGGAAATCACGGAGCCGGAGCAACAAGAAATTTAGGACTTGAAAAAGCAAATTTTGAATTCATATCGTTTCTGGATGCAGATGATTACTATCTTCCCAACCGTTTTGATGCTGAAAAAGAACTTTTCAGAGACACAAAAATTGAAGGAATTTTCGGTGCCATTGGTGTGGAATATTTAACTGAAAAAGGTAGAGAAGCATTTCAGGATAAGTTTAAAAATATTTCTTTGACTACCGTAAATTTTCCTGAGGAAGGAAAAGACGTTTTTCGAGGTTTATTAGGTTTAACACCTAAAGTTTTCGGGACATTTTTTCATCTGAATGCACTTACGATAAGAAAATCAGCAATAATAAAGAATGATCTTCGCTTCAACGAAAATCTTCGTGTACATCAGGACTCCGATTTTATTACGAAATTGGCTTATCATTGCTATTTAAAATCCGGAATTATCGATAAAGCAATTGCCGTAAGAGGTGTGCATGATAATAACAGGATCACGAAAATTGTTAGGTATTCCAAAGAATATAATCAAAGACAGCTTCTTTTATGGACTTCACTGTATAATTGGGCAGATTCAAATTCAATACTTCCGGAAGCTAAAAGAAAAATTTACCTAACCTATAAATCGTTTGATTTATCATTAAAAACAGGACTAAATAAATATTTTTGTATCTTTTTAGAAGTTATTAAAAATCCTCAAATATTAAAAACACAATATCGCTTCACATATCTCAACCGGTAAAACGGGAAGAAACACCCATACAAAACACTATATATCAACAATTTATCCTAATGAAATTTGCAAAGCTATTTAATTAAATATAAATTTTCTAACAATTCGAAATAATAAATAGAAACAGAATTTATAGTGAAAATCATTTCCATTTTTACTTTTAAATAGATGAATCTTCAGAAAACAATCTTCAGTTAATAAAATAATATGAAACTAAATAACTTACAGATATTAAGAGGAATTTCGGCATTATTGGTTTGCTGTTTCCACTTTCGAAGCTATATCAATTTTGAGAGTATGCATTTAGGTGATATTTTATTCGAAAAAGGAAATGTTGGTGTTCCTATTTTCTTTGCAATCAGTGGTTTTATAATGACATATACAACCAGAAAAATGGATTTCAGTAAAGGTATTTCGAAACAGATATCAATATTTTATAAAAGAAGATTAATCAGAATTGTCCCGCTTTATTATCTATTGACGTTTGCATGGATGATTATTGGAGGAAATTTATTTTTATACTTTCAGGGAGAAACCTTTTCAAGATTTTATCATTCGATATTATTTCTTCCCAAGAAAGATACTTTTCCGGTTCTTTATTTAGGCTGGTCGTTGAATTATGAAATATTTTTTTACCTTATATTCGGTATTTCATTACTATTTCAAAAGTACAGATATATCTTCATAATAGTCTTTTTTATCACCACTTACATATTAGGGCTTACATTTAATTTTGAAAGCGCATATATGCAAATGGTTACCAATTATTCAAATTTATTTTTTATCGTAGGTATTTTATTTGCCCTTTTATTGGCAAAAGTTACAGTTCCTAAAAAATGGGCAACAGTAATTTCAATTGTTGGGATTACGTTCTTCATACTCCACCTGTTCAGAATTATTGTTATAACAAATAATTTATTGGCATTATTAATTGTTTCTTTGTTTGTATTGTCATTTTTACTATTTGATTTTACCTTTCATATAAAAGGAAATCGATTTTTAATCTTTTTAGGAGACATTTCTTATTCTCTATACCTTTCTCATCCTTTTGTAGAAATACTTTTCAGAAAATTCAAAATACAAGGTTATCTTAATTTACCTTATCTTGTATTTCAATTGGCTATTGTAATTGCTGTAGCAGCATTTTTTTACTATTTTGTAGAAAGAAAAATAACCGAATATTTAAAACTAAAGTTAAAAGTATAACCTGTTAAATAAATGAAAATATCCGTAATAATTCCCGTTTATAATGCTGAAAAATACATTTCGCAAGCCGTAGAATCAGCTCTTCAGTTTGAAGAAGTATATGAGATTATTTTAATTGAAGATAAATCTCCGGATAATGCTTTGCAGGTTTGTCAGGAATTAGCCGAAAAGCATGATAAAATCAAACTTTATCAACATCCAGACAAAGGAAATCATGGGGCAGGTGCTTCAAGAAATTTAGGCTTAGAAAAAGTAACCGGTGATTTCATTGCATTTTTGGATGCTGATGATTATTATCTTCCAAATAGATTTGATGCTGAAAGAGAACTTTTCAAAGATCCTGAAGTAGAAGGAGTTTATGGCGCAATTGGGGTACAGTATTACTCAGAAAAAGCCAAAGAGCAATATTATCCTATTTATAAGGATAAACTAGACACAGTGTACACAAAAGCCAATCCTGAGGATGTTTATCTTGGGTTAATAAGTATGCGTGGAACTTTTGGGCTTATTCACTTAGATACATTGACGATCAGAGCTGCTGCCCTTGCCAAAATGAATAAAATGTTTGAAACCTCTCTTCGTCTTCACCAAGATTCAGAGTATGTCATTAGGCTTGCTTATTATCTTAAACTGTCTACAGGTATTAATGATAAAGCTATTGCCTTAAGAGGTGTACATGAGAATAACAGAATCACACAAGTAGATTCTGGGAAAATAAATCCTGCGACAACAAGGGTTTTCTTATGGAGAGAGCTAAATAGATGGGCAGAAAATGAGAAAACTGTTCCCAAAGATGTCAAAATACATCTCAAAAGAATGCTTCGTAGTTTTGAGATTGCCGTTGCTCCCACTTTAAAAAAATGGGGAATGATCGGTAAATATTTAATTATAGATTACCCAAGTATCCGTTCAGGTTTATTCAATATTAATTTCAGGAAAGATTTATTTTAATTTTTTCTGATCTAAAAGGATAGAATCAGCTATCTGCGCAGTGAATACTTTTCCGTACTCTTTATACATATGATTTCCGTCTGTATAGATGTATTTTTTGTATTCAGGAGAAAAGTCCAGAAATTTTACGTCATTTTTTTTGGACAACTCTTCCATTCTTCTGCTAAAATCAGGTAAGTATGCATTTTCTATATCCATAATTCCTTTAGATGCGGGAATTCTCACAATATAAACTGTGCCTTTATTTTTAAGATATGTAATAATGTCTTGAAATGCTTTCAGTCTGTACTGCGATAATTTTTGAGTTTTTTCAAATTCAATATAATCATTAACCTTACGGTTTTCCCTCATTTTTAAGCTATCAGGGTGTGTACTTACATTAACTTCCATCCATCCGTTTTTATGCAGATAGGTATTAGATTTTACGATAGATTCTCTTTCTTTAAAAATATTAAACCAACTTCTGGAATAATGCTTTAAAAGATACTCGTAATTGGGTGACATTTCATAAAAATGCATATCTGCCAATGCTGATTTATGTTCGAACAGATCTTTATCACTTTTTATATTTTTATTCACAGACAAGTTCCAAGGATCAACGGTAAGGATAAAGATTCCGTTTTTCGTATCTGGATTAAGCTTTTTCTTTAAACCTTCATAATATACCTGACCATAAGGCGATTCTGTAATATTAAGTGAAAAATTGTTGAATTCTCTGCCTTTAAATTTACCATCTAAAACATCAGGAACCAAAGCCTGCGAACCTCTGGAATCACCTAAAATGATATTAGAAGGTCTTGGGCCGGTAAAGTGCCTGTAATTATCATCTGTATTACCGTCTGCGTATAAACCAAGAATAGCAAACCATAAAATCAGAGCCACTATATAAAATGAGGATTTAATTAAAAAATTTTTCATATTAAAATTGAAAATAAATGAATTCATTATTCCCGAAATTGGCATAACGCAGAACAATAAAAATAATTAAAACATACAGTCCTCTTCTCATCCAAGGATTTAATCTTTCAATTTCCAGCCCGTGAAACCTGCTGCGATTCATCCATTCAATAACAAGCATTACTGCTACAAGAGAAAAAATCTTAATAGGTAACGGATGAGGAATTGAGAATAAAGTACTGTTAAATATCTTTTTAATATATGAAATAGCCTGTGTAACAGATTCTGCCCTGAAAAATATCCACGCAAAACAAGTAAGCATAAAGGTAAATATAATACTGAAAAATTCTTTTATGGATGGTAAAAGCCTTCCCATAGCGACTACTTCAAGATTTTGACGGTTTTTATTTCTCACCAATAATGGTAAAAAATAGACAGCATTTAGCAACCCCCAAATAATAAATGTCCAGTTTGCGCCATGCCAAAAACCACTCACAAAGAAAATAATAAAAGTATTTCTTATTTTCATCCACATTCCGCCATTACTACCGCCTAACGGAATATAAAGATAATCTCTAAACCATGAAGAAAGCGAGATATGCCATCTTCTCCAAAACTCTGCAATATCTCTGGAAAAGTAAGGAAAAGAAAAGTTCTTAAGAAGTTCTATTCCAAACAATCGCGACACTCCTAATGCGATATCCGAATATCCGGAAAAATCTCCATAGATCTGGAAAGCAAAAAGTACTGCACCAATAACTAAATTACTTGCACTTTCCGTTTGATAATGAGTGAAAATTTCACTTACTAATTGTGCGCAATTATCTGCAATCACCATTTTTTTGAAAAATCCCCACAGAATTTGCCGCATACCATCAGCAGCCTGTTCATAATTAAAAGTCCTTTTTTTCTGTATTTGTGGCAGTAGGTGTGTTGCTCTTTCAATAGGTCCTGCAACTAATAATGGAAAATAACTCACAAATACGGCATAATCTACATAGTTTCTCTCTGCAGAAATTCTTTTTTTATAAACGTCTATTACGTAAGAGAGTCCATGAAAAGTATAAAAAGAAATTCCGATCGGAAGAATAATATTAAGCAGCCAAATATTAACATTAAAGCCAACTCCGTTTAATAATTCTGCAAAACTTTCTATAAAGAAATTATAATATTTAAAGAAACCTAGAAAACCTAAATTAATGGTTATACTCAATATTAGCCAAAATTTAGCAGTTTTTTTAGTCTTACTATTCTCAATTTGAATTCCTGAAAAGAAATCCAGTCCGATAGAAAAAACTAATAAAAACAAAAATCTCCAATCCCAACAAGCATAAAAATAAAAGCTTGAGAGAAGTAATAACAGATTTTGATACTGGTATTTCTTATTAAATACAAACCAATAGAGAAAAAAAACTATTGGTAAAAAAACTAGAAAACCTATTGAGTTAAATAACATAAAACTTTTTTAGAACTTATACTTAATAATTTTTTTTATGCATACAAATGAAGGATTTCGTTCTGTAATTTTGGAACATCAATCTCTTGCAAATTTCTCTTCATTATTTTTTATCTAAAACCTTATCCAAAAGCGGAGCAGTTTTCTCAGATAGAATTTTTGATCCTTTTCCGTTAAGATGCCCGTAATCCCATCTATTTTCACACTGATAAAATTCAGGATACATATCCGGATCTACAAGGCTTACAACAGGAACCTGAAAGGCATTTTGATAGGCTACTAATTTTTTAGCATCCGGTTCCGCAGGTCCGGGAATAAAAAGTATCAATTGGATATTTTTTTTCTTACACCTCTCGGAAAGTTCATTTATTTTACTAACTAAAGCTTTATTTGGAGTGTATTTATTATGATCGGCATGATAACGTTCAAGCCTGTCCTTAATTACACTTTTCAATTTCTGCTCCTCTGTTCTTGTTGTACTACTAAATTCTAGCGGAGAAAATCCCTGATTTTTATCAACAAAATTATTCTTTGCTTCACGAACAGTTCTCTCGTCAAAATATTTATTAATATGAAAAACATTTAAAGCAAAAGAAACCAGCGACATACCAATTTGCTTGTAGTTTTTGTCTTCTTTATGATATTTTATTGCAAAAGCTGTGTTTTCATAATTAAAAGCTCCGAAACTTCTTTCTGTTTTAATATTGGTTTTGGTAACCTTTATTTTATCCTGTAATTCAACGATGATATATTTAGGTTTGAAATTTTTATTATTTAAAATAAAATCCAAAGTCTGAAAATTTTCCAGATCAAAACCTGCATTTGCTCCTAAATTATATGACTTTACTCCTTCTATATTTTGATCGATGATTTTACAGTCTATCTGATCGTTTATTTTAGAACTTCCGATGAAATACATATTGTATTCAGGATGTTTTTCGAGAAACTCCAGCTTTGCATTCAAAAACGCGTATGAATAATTTGAATTCGGGCTCAGAGCAAGTTTTATCAAGCCAATAATAAACATTATGACTATAAATAAAACTAATCTTGAAAGAAATTTTTTCATTTTTAAAACTGAAAATAAATAAATTCATTACTGCCGAAATTGGCGAAATTCAATATCAAATAGGCTACTATGATATAAATAATACTTTGTAGCCATGGCTTTCGGTCCTGAATTTTCAGTCCGTAATCATGTGTTCTGTTCCACCATTCTATTACAAGCATAAATACTATAAGCCCGGACAAGACAAGTCTAAACTGTGTAGGGAACGTGAACAGGCTTTCACTGAATATTCCTCTAATATATCCGATGGCATCGGAAACACTTTCTGAACGGAAAAAAATCCACGCAAAACATGTAAGCGTAAACGTCATCAAAATACTGAAAACCTCCCTGATTGAGGGGATAATTTTCCCCATTGCCACGACTTCCAGATGGTGTCTGTTTTTTTCAGCTATTAATAAAGGAAGGAAAAATAAAGCATTTAATCCGCCCCAGATAATAAACGTCCAATTGGCTCCATGCCAGAAACCACTGACCAGGAAAATAATAAATGTATTCCTGATTTTCATCCACAATCCGCCTTTACTTCCGCCTAAAGGAATATAAAGATAATCCCTAAACCACGAAGAAAGCGAAATATGCCATCTCCTCCAGAACTCGGCGATATCTCTTGAAAAATAGGGAAACGAAAAGTTTTTAAGTAATTCCAGACCAAATAATCTCGAGGTTCCTAAGGCAATATCAGAATATCCTGAAAAATCTCCGTAAATCTGGAAAGCGAAAAGCACAGCTCCTAAAACTAAGTTACTGGCACTTTCTGTATGATAATGATTAAATATTTCGTTAACAATCGGCGCACAGTTATCTGCAATCACCATTTTCTTGAAAAATCCCCAAAGGATCTGAGCCATTCCATCTTTTGCTTTTTCATAATCAAAAGATCTTTTTCTCTGAATTTGAGGAAGAAGGTGCGTTGCTCGTTCGATAGGTCCGGCCACCAATAAAGGGAAGTAGCTTACAAACACTGCATAATCTACATAGTTTCTTTCAGCCGGAATTCGTTTTTTGTAAACATCTATCACATAAGACAAACCGTGGAATGTGTAAAAAGAAATACCAACCGGTAAAATAACTTTCAAGACCCACATATTTACGCCAAATCCAAATGAACTTAGCAACTCAGCAAAATTTTCTATAAAGAAATTGTAATATTTAAAAAATCCAAGAAAACCTAGATTAATAGCAATACTTAATGTCAACCAGAAAGTTGCCATTTTTTTTGTTTTGCTGTTTTCGATTTGAATTCCCGAAAAATAATCCAGTCCGATAGAAAATATCAGAAGAAACAGAAATCGCCAATCCCAGCAGCCGTAAAAATAAAAACTGGCCGCCAGCAAAAGTATATTCTGATATTTATAATTTTTATTGAATACACGCCAGTATAAAATAAAAACTATAGGTAGAAAAATTAAAAAGGCAATAGAGTTAAAAAGCATAGAATATTTTTAACGTAAATGAATATTACTTAATAAAAACTCCTACATATTTTCCTTCGAATTCTACAACTTTGGTATCTATGTTATTTTTTTCGCAGAAATCCTGATAAGCAGAATTGTCACCAATATCATCACTTATAAATACTCCTCCTTTTCTAAGACGTGCATACATCTCGTCATAAGCCCACATTCTTCCGTTATAACTTTTGTCTGAATCATAATGAAGAACATCAAAAGAAGCAGTTTCTGCAAAGATCTTCGGTAAAGATTCTTTATCTGCAAAACGGAATAATTTCCAATTCTTTTTAAGGTTTTCGGGAACAACGTAACCAACGTATTGGTCGCCATCCTGCGCTAGATAAGGCATGTCAGAACTGTATAAAGTTCCGTTTCTTTTTTCTAGTGACAACAATGCGGCTAATGAAGACCAGCCATAAGCAACTCCTGTTTCGATAACATGTTGCGCTTTTGTAAATTCACATGCAAAATAGATCAATTCCAGTGCGCCTGCACCACCCATTTTAATAGGACAATCTTTTTCTCTTTGCTCAGAATTTCTTAAAACTTCCTGAAAATCTGTTTTGAAAGAACTCATCTCAAACCCGAAAAGTTGGGAAATAACTTCCTGTTGAGAGATTGATTTAGACGCAGCCCATGAATTGGTTTTGTCTTTACCTTTGAAGGCATTGCCTCTGTTTACGGTGTTTTTAATGATTTTCCTTCCTAATTCCGGATAAAGATCCGGCCTTTTAAGATAAGCGACAAATGTTTTGAGAACTCTTAGTATTTCACTCACTGTGTTAAAGTTTAAGCAACAAAAATAAAGATTTTTCTGTAATTTTTAATTTTTATCTTTGTGAAAAATTTATTAATTATAAAACACGTACCTCTCGGATGAAGTTTTCTGTATTAATTGCCAATTACAATAATGGAAAGTTCTTCAAGAAATGTTATGACTCAGTTATCGCACAAACGTATGATAATTGGGAAGTTATTATTCTTGATGATGCTTCTACAGACAATTCTTTAGAAATTATAAAAAAAATAATCGGTGATGATGACCGCTTCAAAATATATCAGAATGAAGAAAACAGCGGCGTCGGAATCACAAAAAGCAAGCTAATTGAACTGGCCAACGGCGATATCTGCGGATTTGTAGATCCCGATGATGCTGTTGTTCCTGATGCATTGCTTTCTAGCATCGATATTTTCAAAAAAGACAAAGAGGTTGTTCTCACCTATTCAAAATACATGAAATGTGATGAGAACCTTGAAATGATAGAAGTTCCTACATTAGCAAAACAGGTTCCGAATAATGATCCGTATTTTTTTAATTGCCCTGTACGAATCGTCCATTTTGTAAATTTCAGAAAGGATATTTATAATCAGACCGAGAAAATGAATACCGTAATGAAAATTGCCGAGGATCAGGATCTCTATTTAAAAATGTACGAAAAAGGAAAAGTTCAGTTTATTGATGAAGCAAATTACTTTTACAGAACACATTCCGGAGGAATTTCCCAGAACGATAACAGACCTGCATCCCGCGAATATTTTGCTAAAGTGATTTTTAATGCAATGAAACGCAGAAACCTAAAAATTATAAACGGTAAACCAATTCCAAAAGAATATACCAGTTCTACCGAAATTTATAGTTTATTAGAATATCAAAATTCTATTACCTACAGAATAAAAGGAAAACTTAGAGTATTTTTACAACAAGTCTTTGGTTAAATGATGATGATGAATAAAAAAATAAAAGTCCTTTTCAGGCACCGTTCCATGGAAATGGGAGGGGTAGAAAAGGTAGTTTTAAGTATGCTTAACAATCTTGACAAAAACAAGTTTGACATGACGATATGCTTAAACATGAATCAGGGTGAATTAAGGAATGAGTTCCCAAAACATATCCGAAAAACCTTTATTACAGAAGGAAAGGAAGATTTTTCTAAAAATTCTGTGATTCAGAAAATTCAACTGGCTAAAAGAAAATTAAGACTAAACCAGGCGGAAAAAAGTCCGAAAATAGCAGATGCCATTTTAAAAGAACAATATGATGTAGAAATAGCACCAACTTATGCTGCGTTTTCATCTGTTTTAAATTCAAGCAATAAAAATTCAAAAAAAATAGGTTGGTTTCATTCTGATGTTACCGTTCCGAAAATGGAGCCATTGCTACCGGATATTTTAAAGCAAATTCCTCAATTTGATTATTTTATTTTTGGCTCCCAACAGACACGAGATATTTTTGTAGAAACGTATCCCGACATACAATTACCGGAAAATAAGGTTATTCTAAACGCTATTCCAATTGATGAATTAAAGCAAAAAGCTGAAGCATTCAAACCTGAATTACCCAATGTTCCTGTTTTTATATCTGTCGGCAGACTCCATACAAGGAAAGGGTTTCATAAATTAATGAACGCTCATTCAAAATTATTAAAAGATGGATTTAATCATCATATCATCGTAATAGGTGATGGTGAGGAAATGGGCAACCTGAAAAAACAAGCTGAAAATCTGAATGTTACCAATAGTTTTCAATTATTAGGATCCATGATGAATCCTTATCCATATGTGAAAAAAGCAGACTTCTTTATTCTACCTTCAGAATCGGAAAGCTGGCCACTTATCATTGCTGATTCTCTGATTCTTCAAAAACCCATCATTTCAACAAATGTAGGTGGAATTCCCGAAATGATTGATCATGAAAAAACAGGTTACCTCATCAATTATGAAGAGGGTGAAATGTATGATGCAATGAAAAAGTTTTTAACTGAACCTCAGCTTGTTTCAAACATTAAAAAAAATCTTGAGACGATTGAAGAAAAGTTTGATAATCAGAAAATATTTGATGCCGTAGAAAATATAATCTTAAAACTGACACAAAAATGATGTTATTGTACAGAATCATATTGAAATTCCGTTCCCTGTATGAAGATATGATTAAAAATGTTGTTATAAAAGTAGCAATTAATAAGGGATTAAAAGTAGGTGACAATTTATACGTTCAGGGTGTTCCCAATTTTGGTTCAGAGCCATTTCTTATTGAAATAGGAGACAATGTAACCATCGCTGAAGGTGTATCTTTCATCAATCATGGTGGAGACGGACGTGTCACAAAAAGAATTGAAGAATATAAAGACGGAAGAACATTTGGCAGAATAAAAATCGGCAACAATACTTTTATCGGAAAAGGAGCCGTTCTTTTGCCAGGAGTTTCTATCGGCAGCAATTGTATCGTTGGTTCTCTCAGCGTTGTAAGCAGTTCAGTTCCTGATAATAGCATTTATGCCGGCGCACCCGCTAAATTTATTTGTACGATCGAGCAATATGGCGATAAGTTATTAGCAAATAACACAGTATACCCTCTTGAGCTAGAAGCAGACCGTCCAAAACTAGAAGAATACCTCATTAAAAACCTCCCTCACACCTATAAACCCGTAAGAAAATAAATGTTGAAAAAAAAGAAAATCCTCATTCGTATAGGCTCTCTCCGTCATGGCGGGGCAGAAAAAGTCTTGGTTACTTTTTTAAAAAACATTTCTCCGGATAAGTATGAAGTAGATTTATTAATCAATTTATATTCAGGGATTTACATTAAAGAAGTACCATCTTGGGTTAATGTATTTTACTTACTGAAAGGAGAAATGATCACAACCAACAGGCCTCAGGATATCCCCGTAAAAGCATATCGGGTTCTTTACCAAAAGATGTTTCTATGGTTTCCTTCTCTGCTTTATAAATTTGTTTTAAAAAATAAACAATATGATGTTGAGTTGGCCGCTATTCACGGGTATTACAGGGAAATTTTATCAAGTCCGCAGAAGGATTCAAAAAAAATAATCTGGGTTCAGAATGATATTTTCAATTTGAAAGAATATACTCCTAATGTTATAAGACAGTTCTTTAAATTTGATAAAATATTAGTCATTTCTAATAAATTGGAGGAAGAAATGCACAAATTAGCTCAAAATGAAGCCGAAAAACAATCCGTAATAAAAATATTTAACCCAATCGATAAGGAAGATACGCTTAAAAAGGCAAATACTGTTATCGATGACTACCCTTTTGACAATAATATCCCTACTTTTGTAAGCGTCGGAACTGTTTACCCTCAAAAAGGCTACGACAGACTGTTGCAAGTTCATAAAAGATTGCTTGATGAAGGTTTTCACCATCAGCTTGTAATTATTGGCGACGGATATGATTTAAATAATATTCAAGCCTTACTTGAGCAATTAGGATTGCAGAAAACGGCGAAAATGTTAGGTTTTAAAAGCAATCCGTATCCTTATTTGAAAAAGGCAGATTTTTATATCATGTCTTCACGTCATGAAGGTTTTCCTACCATCATTGCAGAGGCGCTTATTCTTAATAAACCTATTTCTGCAACAGATATTTCGGGAATTAAAGATCTTTTGCAAGACGGAAAATTAGGAACAATTACTCCAAATTCTGAAGATGGAATTTATGATGGAATGAAAAAATTCCTTACCAATAAAGACCTTGCTGAAGAATACAAAAAACAAATAAATGATACAGATTTGCCTTTCGTTTTGGAAAAATCTGTACAAAAACTTCAAGAAATAATTGATGAAGTATAAATATTAAACTATGCCGAATTATTCCATCATACAAAAAGATTTTTACCGCGAAAGTGGAAAATGGCTTTCAACATTTGAGATTTTAACGAAATGCATCAACCCCAATCTGCACTTTATTTATATCTTAAGAAAAGCCCAAAAACATAAAGAAAAAGCTATCATGGGAATTTTCTGGAGAATAGTTTTAAGACATTATCAAATAAAATATGGTTATCAGATCTATCCTGAAACCGAAATTGGGGAAGGTTTTTATATAGGACATTGGGGAAGTCTGGTCATCAACCCTAAAGCAAAAATTGGAAAGAATTGCAACATCGCTCAAGGTGTAACCATCGGACAGCAAAACCGTGGAAGATTCGTAGGTTTCCCTACCATTGAAGATGAAGTCTGGATCGGTACAAACGCTGTAATTGTAGGCGGAGTAACGGTCGGAAGGAATGTTTTGATCGCTCCAAATGCCTATGTTAATTTCGATGTTCCTGCAGATTCCGTAGTCGTTGGAAACCCCGGAAAAATTTACTCAACTAGAAAATCTACAGTAGGTTACATCAATAATAAAGTATAAATAATCCTATAAATTTATAAATCTATATTACTTTTTCAATAAAAATTTACTTCTCTATTGCGGGAAGTTATTTTTTTGTTCATTTTTGTGAATAATAATTTTAATGCAAATTGTTCGATTCGCATTTTAAATTACATACAATAAAAAAACACACGCAAAAAAAACATTAAATAATCATTTTTATGGAAAAAAAATTACATTCAGACTTGATGCAATTTTCAATATTGCACAACTCTTCATTTTCTTTGAAATTTTAATTTCATCAGAAAACACTTTTAAAACTTTAGCTTAAATCAACGAAAAACAGTAATTCTTTATTACAATTAAAGAAGTTTATATCCATAGCTCAACTTGGGAATGGAAAAACTTACTGCACAAATTATATTAAAAATTTACTCAAAAGTTGCTTAAACGATCTGTTTTAAATATTTCGAAAAAAAAACACACTTTTAAATTTTATACGTATGAAAAAAAAATCGACACTAAAGATTTTTGCTGCAGTACTCTGTATTGCATCTTCTCATGCTTATTCGAGGACGGCATCCGTCCCCAAGCCAAATGAGAAACCCATTGGCTCCAGATTCAAAACACCTACTCCACCGAGTACTTTTGATCTGGATCCTCTGATCGTCATTTCACAGAATGTGAATGAAAAAGGACTGGTTGTAATGAGCGGAATGCTCAACAAACCATTCACAACCAGCAACATCCTGCTCTCCATTAAGTATCAAAATGCTCAGGGACAATGGATTACCGGCTGGTGCAAAACATTATACTCCTACAATCAGTATAATGAAACGCTGAAAGCTACTTTTGAACTACCCGCATCTGCAAACCCAACTTACAATTTAAAAGTTGAGTTAAGTTCAGATTCGGCGAGCAACTTTTCGTCTGTAGCATGGAATAAAGCTGTAATTCATTACAAAGCCGCAGATTACGCCGCCGTAAATTGCGATCTGGATGAAAATGAGTATACCATGCTTTTAACACCTAAAAAAGATGGTACCCTTATCACAGACACCAACGGAAAAGTTACAGGTTTAAAAGACAGGGTAACATCTGCTTATTCTTGGAATAAACTCAGCAACGTCTTAATGAATAACAAAAAAGACGATGTAGTTTTTGCACCGACTAATCCATCCGATGTTATAACGGAAGCAAGTGGCGCAAAAGCTGTAAAACTGGTAAATACAGGAGCTATTACTAATACTTTAGGAACAACTCCGGAATTTATTTACAATGAAGCTGCGGGACACCCGATTCCTTATTTGTATAGCTATGATGATCCTGTTTACATGTTTGCAGGTAAATTTTCGGCTAATGGATTTTACATGAAATTCAGTCAGTGGCCGGGAGATGCTGACGGACCGGGATATCATAATTTTAAAAATCCGGCTTATTTAGAGAGCAGATATTTTAATTTGTATAATAGAATTTATAAAAACTTATCTGATTTTATCCCGGATCAAGAGCCTGTAGTTATTGTTTCAAGTATTGCAACAGGTTTAAGAGCTTATAAAAGTGACGGTACATTTATTGACCTAACACCAAACAGTACAAGTAATTACGGAGCTCCTTACTTTGGATACACGAATAATGTTGCAAGACGAGGTCCCGGATCTGAAAACCTGTCAATATCTAACACCACAGAATTAACATTATATGGTGTGGGAGCCTTGAGAAATGATGTTTCAACTTCTTATCAGACCAAAAGGTCATTACAGGATATTGAAAGAGAAATTTCAAAATTCATCAAATATACAGGCGTTTTTGGAAATACAGTTTCATATAATAATGACGCTTCCGAATGTTCTAAGGAATGTTTCGCTATCAATGCTGGAGCTCTTCCAGATAACAATGCATTAGATTGGGCAAAAGCACCAAACAGTTATATTTTTGAGCCTAATCAGGACAGTGACGGATTATATATTCCTGTGAAAAAAGCTTACAAAATGTGGAATTCCGATTCTCGCATGGGAGGAAGCCCGATTCCGACAGGAACTATAACTGCCGATGTTTATTGGGAAGATATTCAAGGTTTAATAAAGTCAGGAACTAACTATAGCTTAGAAATTGTAGGTTCAGGCGAGGATGCTAAAATTAAAGTTCCGATCAACAAAACTAAAGAAGGAAATGCCGTAATTGCTTATAAAGTAAACGGAGAAGTTTTCTGGTCTTGGCACGTTTGGGTTACGGATAATCCTAGAAACGGATCAACTTACAAAAGTTTTGATGGCGTTAAAAGACAAAAAAGTGACGGAACCATAGAACCTATTCCAAGTTCAGATTGGGGATGGATGGACAGAAACTTAGGAGCTTTAAGCAACACAATTACCGGAACAGAATTTAATAAAAACGGAGGTTTATTGTATCAATGGGGAAGAAAAGACCCTATTCCACCTTTAGCTTATAAAGGAAATGATTTCTATGAAGCTTCAGGATCTGTTGGAAGAGTGAGACATAAGCAGTCTAGAAACATGGCTAATGGAGCGACAAAAATTGATAATTTAATCAAAACAGTATTGTTGTCGAATGCAACTGTATCAAACAATATTCGTTTGTCTGTTAAAAATCCTTTAAGCTTAATTTATGTAAACAAGGATGATAATTCTGGTCAGGCACTTTACAATAATAATGCTAATTTACAGGTAAACTGGTTCGGAAACTCATCATCACTTACTACAGATAAATTATCAGAATTAAATTTATGGTCTGATAATTCAAGAGGAATACTTAGCTCTGTAAGCAATTACAATGATGACAACAATGCAAATCCATACAGAGACAAATCCTCATTTGACCCATGTCCAAACGGATGGAGAATCCCTTCAATGCTTGTTGCAAACTTAGGAAACTCCAGTTATATTGATGATTTGAGAGTGGATTTCAGTCCATTCGGAATTAAAAACAACATTAGTAAAAATGTTTTTGAAGCCAATAAATATCACATCATTAAACCTAATGACAGCAACACTCCAAGTTACATGACAGGCTTTAAGATTTACAATAATGTAGGTGTAGATCTAAGCAATGTAGGCGGAAACAATATGGGAATCTTCCCGGGAACCGGAGTTCTTGTAAGAGGATATCATGAAGGTCAATATTCAGATCAGCATGAAACGTATTTATGGACGGCAACAATGGCAAAATGGTTTGATGTAACTCCTTCCGTTTCGGCTAGAAGTTTCCGTATGATTCCGGACAGAGATCAACCGGACACTCCGGATTCTTCTTTACCAGCAATCACAGGAAGATATCAATATTATCCTGCAGGAGGTGGAGCAACATCGGGAGCAAATGGATGTAAATGTATCAAAGATCCTTTATATGTTGTAAATCAATATGATTTCCCTACAGAATTCTTTAATGATGATGTTGAATATGCAGAAGGATTAAACAATCCAAACTCGTATTCTATCGTTAAAAATACGGTTGAATCTACAATTCAAATCCCTATCAGCAAAGCGTTCTCTGCGCAGAGTAAATTGTTGAATAATCCTGATATCTTAAATGCAACAAACTTCAATAACCTGAAAGCTAATGTATTGTGGTCTACTAATACAAGTTTGATCAGCAATATTTCACTTTCAAATACTGCTCCGGGTTCATTATCAGCAATTTCAAATACAAATATTACTGTTAAGATCGCTCCGAACCAGTCTGGTAACGCTGTCGTTACTTTACACAACGGAAGTATCACAAATCCAATTTATTGGAGCTGGCATATTTGGGTAACAAACACCCCGATCACATCTGTGGTTTATACAACAGAATTGCCTAATCAAGCAGCTGTTAATTACATTAATTACATTAAACCAGGTGAAGTAATAAAAACTGAAATAATGGATAGAGATTTGGGAGCAAATCAAGCCATTGCTGAAGCCAATAAAACTACTTCAACCGCAGGATTACATTTCCAATGGGGAAGAAAAGATCCGCTGCCGGTTTTTGTGAATGCGAATAGAAATTCGGCTCCGGTTTATTTAGGAACAGCACAGGTAAATGGTACAGTGACTTACACTACTCTAGCCTCTGCAACGTATTATTCAGATGCATATCTTAAAAAATATCCTGATTATTCGGTTCAGTCTAATGTGTTGGCTACCGATAAAACTTCAGATAAGATCAGTAAAGTTTTATCATATTCAGTGAAGAATCCAATGATTTTCATGGTTCCAACAATGACCACTAAAGCAACAGATCTTAACCATACCAATGGAGCTGACTGGTTAGCAAACGAACCAAATTTAGCTCCGGAAAGATGGGGAAGAGGAGGAAAAAAATCACCTTTTGACCCTTGCCCGGAAGGCTGGAGAATCCCAGACTTAACAGGTGTGGCTAATACAAGCGTAGGTTCATCTCCATTTTATAAACCAACAACGGGAATCAGCATTCCTAACAATTATGGAGGAACAAGAATCAACAGAACGCCGTATAGTTCTGCTGCAATTGGTTACTTATTTGCCAACCCTGCATATAATATAGGAAGTTTTGTAAATTCTGGGGTAAGAGGTGGCAGAAATACAATAGAAGCCTCTCCTGCAGCGCCGGATTTCAATTTGATTGATTACACGTATGGTGGTTTTTGGTTAGGAGGTCTTAACTCAAATTACACAGGAAGAGCTTTACGAGTAGAGATCCAGAATAATGGAGATTATCTTACCGCGTTTAGCAGTAATTCTGATCCATATTTTGCTCAAAGCTGTCGTTGTGTGAAAGTAAAATATGACGAAAATGGTAATGAATTAGGTCCAATTCCAAGATTGCAGGTAACAAATGCTACATCTGGAGAAGCTAAAACCGTTTTAGCAAAATCTATTATCGAGGAAAAAGTAGCTCAAAACAAACTTGAGTTCTTCCCGAATCCTGTGAAGAGCATCCTGTACATTAAAGGAAATGATAAAGCTAAAGATTACTATTATCAGATCTATAACATGTCCGGACAGCTTGTAAAATCAGGTAAGTTTGAGAATGAACAGACCGATCTGTCTTCTCTTACACAAGGAGCTTATCTCGTAAGAATCAATAACTCCGAAACTATTGTGAAAATTATTAAGGAATAATACTTGATATTCTGATTTTCTTTAACCGCCTCAGCCTTGAGGCGGTTTTTTTGGCACAATTAAGAATATATTAATTTTAAAATTTCATTTTAGTCTTAATTGTTTGTATTTTTATATCTAAATTTTAGATGATTTAAATTATCAAAAACATAATATTTTAACAGAAAAAACTGTGAAACCCGCTCATTCCGAAGTTTTCACATGATTTTAAGCATATTTTAATATTAAACTTTGTTAAAACTAATTGCGATTAAAACAAAAATTATATTTTTGCATGATTATTGATTTAATCTATTGAATTTGAAAATAATTTAAACGAAATAAATAATTAAACCTTTTTTAAATTTTAATTTATGTCACAATCGTACGAAGTTATTTTCGAAAACAATAGAAAATGGGTAGAATCAAAAGTTGCCAATGATCCAAGGTTCTTCGAAGAATTAGCCAAAACTCAAAATCCGGATTTCCTGTATATTGGATGTTCAGACAGCAGAGTAACGGCAGAAGAATTGATGGGAACACAACCGGGCGAAGTTTTCGTAACAAGAAACATTGCCAATGTGGTTAACACTTTAGACATGAGCTCAACAGCAGTAATTCAATACGCTGTAGAACATTTGAAAGTAAAACACATTATCGTTTGCGGACATTACAACTGTGGCGGTGTAAAAGCTGCGATGACTCCTCAGGATTTGGGATTATTGAATCCTTGGCTGAGAAATATTCGTGATGTTTACAGATTGCACCAAGCCGAGCTGGATTCTATTGCAGATGAGGGTAAACGTTATGACAGACTTGTAGAACTTAATGTTCAGGAGCAGTGCATCAACGTGACGAAAATGGCCTGTGTACAGGAAAGATACATCTTAGAAGAGTATCCTGTAGTTCATGGCTGGGTTTTCGACCTTAGAACAGGTAAGATCATTGATTTGGAGATCGACTTTGAAAAAATCTTAAAGGACATCCAAAAAATCTACAACCTTACAAGTTCTGATTGGGTAATGAGTAAAAAGAAAAGTTAAATAACTTTCTAAAATTTTAGGGATGAAATTCTGGAGTATTATTGTTTTAACGTTTTTCCTGAACTTTACAGCGCTGCCAAGCATTGCTGCTGTTTTCGGTTGGGAGCTACAGAGAACCAATATCATCATCAATGAAGAAGAGCCTCATTCTCACCCCACCTCTTTTACTGTTTACGAAAAAACACTTCCAAAGACTTTAAATGTATTCGATTACGTAAAGTTTTTTGAACCTGATCTTTCAGGCAGATCTTTTGTGCTGGTAGATGACGATTTTCATCTGTCACCATTACTTACCATATTTTCTCCACCTCCGGAAGCCTAATTTTTAAGTGTAGTTAGATTTTTTAATAGTATTCATATCAATTTTTGATATCGAATCGACACGTGCTTTAAAAATTAAATTTCCAATCTTTATAACTGATCATTTCACAGCCGATCAGCTATATCACAGCATTTTCATATCATGAAAAACACATCATTAATAGGAGGAATTAAGGAGAATTTCCCTTCAGGACTCGTTGTATTTTTAGTTGCACTTCCATTATGTTTAGGAATTGCATTAGCATCAGGAGCTCCACCCTTATCCGGCGTTATCGCAGGTATCGTGGGTGGTTTAGTAGTAGGAACGATGAGTAACTCGAATATTTCGGTTTCCGGTCCCGCTGCAGGTCTTACAGCCATTGTATTAACAGCAATTACTGATCTTGGCGCATTTGAACTTTTTCTTTGCGCAGGGATGATTGCGGGACTTATTCAGTTGATTTTAGGATTTGTAAGAGCAGGAAGTATTTCAAATTACTTCCCCAATAATGTTATTGAAGGAATGCTTGCCGCAATCGGGATCATCATTATTTTAAAACAGATTCCGCATGCATTGGGATTTGATAAAGATTATGAAGGTCATGAATCAATCTTTGATAACGGACTCAACTTCGGCTACTTTACAGAACTTTTCGGAGCTGTACATCCGGGAGCTATTGTTGTAACATTAGTTTCCATCGGAATTCTTTTGGCTTGGGATAAAATTCCAACATTAAAAAGAATGAAAATGCTTCCCGGAGCTTTGGTTGCCGTAGTCGCAGGTATTTTATTGAACGAATTTTTCAAAATGACAGGAAGTTCATTGGCGATTGCTCCTCAACATTTGGTTGTTTTACCAATTCCACAGTCTCTTGATGATTTTAAAAATTTGATCATAACGCCTGACCTTAACGGATTTACCAATCCAAAAGTATGGATCGTAGGAGCAACAATTGCTATTGTAGCTTCTATTGAAACCTTACTTTGTATCGAAGCATCCGACAGATTAGACCAACAAAGAAGAATTACAGACACCAATCTTGAACTAAAAGCTCAGGGAATCGGAAATCTGATAAGTTCATTCATTGGCGGGCTTCCAATGACTTCAGTTGTGGTAAGAAGTTCTGCGAATGCAAATGCGGGTGCAACATCAAAACTTTCAGCGATCATTCATGGAGTTCTTTTATTAATTTGTGTACTTACAATTCCAATGATTTTGAATTTAATTCCATTGGCTACGTTGGCTGCTGTGTTGCTTTTAGTCGGTTATAAACTGGCAAAACCGGCGACATTCAAGCATTTCTGGCATTTAGGAAAATTCCAGTTTATTCCTTTTGTTGCGACTGTTGTGGCAGTTGTTGCAACAGATCTATTAAAAGGTGTTGGAATTGGTTTGGCGATCTCAGTTTTCTATATTTTACAGGGAAATATGAAGAGAGCTTACTATCTGAGCAGAGAAAAACTGAATGATGCAGACGGAATTAATATCAAATTGGCTGAGGAAGTTTCATTTTTAAATAAAGCAGCTATTAAAAAGACTTTAAGAAATATTAAACCTAATTCTACGGTGATCATCGATGCCCGAGGAACTTCATACATTGCGACAGATGTATTGGAAATGATCCAGGATTTCGCGAATATCAGGGCGAAAGAAGAAGATATCAATGTAGAACTCTTAGGCTTTAAAACTTCTTACAAAGATTATGAGACCGATGAAGATTCTCATATTATAATTACACACAGAAGAGCAATGTAAGCTCATTTATAAACAAATATTTTTTTAACTTTAAAATAAAATTCAAATAAACATATCATATGAAAGCACATACATCAGAAACTCAGTCAACCATTACTCCTGAAAAAGCGTTAAATTTTCTAAAAGAAGGGAACCAAAGATTTGTAAACAATCTGAAAGCAAACAGAGATCTTTTGGAGCAGGTAAATGCTACCCGTGAAGGACAATGGCCTTTTGCAGTGGTTTTAAGCTGTATAGACAGCCGTACTTCTGCAGAACTTATCTTCGATCAGGGACTGGGAGATGTTTTCAGTATTAGAATTGCAGGTAATTTTGTGAATCAGGATATTTTAGGTTCAATGGAATTTGGCTGTAACGTAGCAGGATCTAAGCTTGTTGTAGTTTTAGGACACACAAAATGTGGCGCTTTGAAAGGCGGTCTGGATGCAGCACAAATCGAAGGATTGGGAATGGATAACCTGAATCATTTAATTAATCATTTTGATCCGATCATCAATGAAATTATCGAAGAAGGTGAAGAGCGTTCATCAAAAAACAGCGCCCTTTTGGAAAGATTGAATCAACAAAACGTAAAAAGCGCGATTGAAGATATCCGTAAGCAAAGCTCAACCCTTACAAGACTTGAGGAAGAAGGTAAAATCAAAATAGTTGGAGCCAACTATGATGTTGAAACCGGAGTTGTAACTTGGTTGTAGGACATTTAAGTCACAATTATATAGTTAGTTAATTTTTAGATTATATTTTGAAAAAGACCACCGATGTTTTTCGGTGGTCTTTTATTATTTTGAGTGAATATCTTAATTTTATTCCCGCAGATTGCACAGATTTACACGGATGATTGTGATTAATGGGGATTTATTTTTTGGCTAAAGCCGATTTTGATAGATGATATTTTTAAACGGGCTAAAGCCCGTTTCTATTGATGAACCGCGTGTCTTACAAGAAAATTATTTCCCGTTGAAAGCAGACATTGTATTATTAATTCCGGCAAAAACAAATGACAGGCAAGCTTTAGAGAATTTTTCTATTCTTTCGGGAAGCTTTTTGGCTTCTTCTTCATTCCATGTTCCGAGGACGTAATCTACTTGTCTCCCTTCTGAAAACTCAGCAGAGATCCCAAAACGAAGTCTTGCGTAATTTTGTGTCTGTAGGACTTCATTAATGTTTTTAAGTCCGTTATGACCTGCGTCTGAGCCTTTCATCTTCATTCTCAACGTTCCAAAAGGCAACACAAGATCATCGGTAACGATCATTACATTTTCTAAAGGAATATTTTCTTTCTGCATCCAGAATTTCACGGCGTTTCCGGAAAGGTTCATGTAAGTATCAGGCTTTAAAACCAATACTTTTCTGCCTTTATATTTTCCTTCAGCCAGCCATCCGAAGTTGGTGGTGTTGAATGATGCTTCCAAAGTTTCAGCTATTTTTTCGGCTACTTTAAATCCTATATTGTGACGTGTATTTTCATATTCAGGGCCTTTATTTCCAAGACCGACGATTAAATATTTCATTGAGAAATTTTTTGCAAAATTAAGAGATAAAAAATAAAAAACTCAATCCGGTGAAGAATTGAGTTTAAATATTATTAAAAAAAATTATTTCTTATAAAGGTTTATAAATAAAATTGATCCCAAATCCTTTCTTAACATAAGTCTGCGGATCGTAGTTGTAATCTGTAGAGAATACTGTTGGAGCCGGAATTGGCAACGAAAGATCTGTTACCGAAATTCTTTTAGGACTGTTTGGAGAAAGCATTAAACTTCTTATATCCTTGTAATTGGTCGAAATAAGTGCAGACACTTTATATGCAAAAGGCAACAATGTATAAGCGCTTATCTGAGTATCATAGTTTGAATATGCATAACCCAATTTTTGAGTTGGTACTCCATATGCTATTCCTGTCATTGGTCCGTAATATTTTACGGCTTTAGAGATATTATCTCCTACATATTCGTACCCTACTTTTGTATATTTCGTGTAAGCAAACTGAGTTCCTGAAACATCATCACCATTTCTCATAATGATGGAATCAAGCTTAGCCGTAGATCCGTTATATTTTAAAGTAAAAATACTTTTCGTTTTTTTGAAAAGAGCTTTTATTCCTAAAACTGCAGGAGGAATCGGAGCTGCTCTTTTATAAATCGAACGGTTTTCTGAGATAGATTCTAATCTTCCCGTGTTACCATACGTAAACAACTGAGAAAAAGAAATACTGTCTTTCTCAAGCTTACCATTTCCGTCCATATCAAGAAAACCACGGAAATTGATCGTGCTTACCTTATCACCACTGAACATTACATCTGTAATAGATGCGCTATCTGTAATTACTTTTGATAAAAGCAATCCGTTATAATGATATTCTGCAATCGTATCGGCATCTGTAATTTCTCGGTACAATGCTCTTGGGCCTATTAAGCCGCTATTATTATTTATATCTACTAATGGATCTCCATTTTCATCCAACAAATCTTTACAAGAATGTACTGCAGTAAAACCGGCCAATAGTAAAACAAAATAGAAAAGTCGTTTCATTCCTTAAGGGGGATTATTTATTTTCCCAAAAATATAATTTTTTTTTGAATAAAAAGCATATATCTCCTTACATTATAATAAAACTAATAATTTTGACCGTTATTATAATGCTTTATAAACATAACTGGCTGAGTTAGTCTGGTCTGAAATAGGATAATTCTGAGTATCATACTGATACGTTAAATTAATAGAGATAGCTGGTGCAGGTGCCGGATATGCAAAATTCAGATTTCCAACGTTATTTGAAGATAAATTATAGAAATTAGCAGGATGTATCAAACTATACATCAAGAAAAATGTTTTAGGAAGCGTTGTATAAGGATTAATCTTCGAATCATAGTTTGTAAAATTAAACGTAGTTGCCAATGAAGAACCTGCCTGTGGGTTTCCACTACTGTCCATTACTCCCATTACAGAAACTACTTTTGTGATGTTATCACCAGAATACGTTAATGTATTTTCCGTAAAATGAGTATAAGTAGGTGTTACTGTTCCTATTTTCTTCTTCTCCATGATCTTTGTGATCTTTCCTGCAGAGTCATAGGTGTAGAAATAATCACTATTTCCTATAATTGTAGATCCTGTTAACATATTAGATGTAGTTCCGGAAATCCTTCCATTCACGTCATAGGTAATATTAAATTCATAACCTGAACTATTACTTGCAGTACCTACAAACTTCACTTTGGAAATTTTTGTTCCCGTGTACGTTGGTGTACCTGTAAAGAAAGAATTTGGAGCACTTGTATCTGTAAATATACCTTTTTCAAGAACCCCGGCAGTTGTAATAAATTCCTGCTGAGTATTACCTCCGCTGATGATTTTACTTAAAATTCTTGGTCCGGTAATCGTTGGCGTTCCGCCGTTATTGTTCGTGTTGGTTGTTTTGTTTTGATTGATGGGATCATCTGTTGTGTTGTCACAAGACACCAGAAATCCGAAAGTAAGCCCTAGAAGAGCTTTTAATAGAAAGTTTTTAGTCATGGTTAATGATTTTAATGAGGCCAAATATAATTTATTTTCCTAAAATAATGGGTTAAAAAATAACATATTCATAAAAGTTAATGTTTAAACCAAAAAAAAATCTAAAAACTTGCGCCTTTAGATTTATAATTACTATTTATTATGAAAAATTAAAACGGTTGCAATACTGATGTAGTTAATGCTGATTGCGACATATCTGCATTTAAAAATTCTGTATTAACTGCTCTTCCGATTCCTATCGTTCCACCATTTAAGTTCCTTTTTGTGCACGCAACTTTTACGGTGTAACCATTTTTAATCTCAATATTGGTAAGCGTTGCATTAAGGTTAAAGATTTTGTTGGTACCATCTGCTCCTAAAAGTACATCTGTTCTTACTGCTTTCAGTTTATCATCAACAAAAATTCCGCAGGCAAAACTCATCGATGCATTAGCATTAGTCGTATTCGCATTCACAGTTTTTTGAGCAGTAGTCTGGAATGCAAATGTTACTTTATTCGTTGTGTTGGTAACTGAAAAAGTAGTTACAGTTCCTGTTAAAACCGACCAGTTTGTTGTTATATCCATGTTTTCCGGATAAGGACTTATAGCTCCGTTATTTCCGGTAAATCCTACCCCAATTTTATCAAAAGTAGAGTTCATAGAAAAAAGAGACATACTTCCCATTCCGTCGGCTACTTTTACATTTTTCCAGTCGTTTACGTTTAAGCTTGCATTATTGTGAAATATAGTTCCTTTTGCTCCCGCAGTTCCTTTTGTTGCAGATGAAGCTCCGATTCTTATTTCTTTTCTTACATTCAGATCACCATTTACATCCAGCGTATTAACTGGTGTAGATGTATTGATGCCAATTTGAGCATTAGAAAATATTGCGAGAAAAAATAAGTTTAGTAATAATAGTTTTTTCATGATTTAGTTTGTTATCGCATTAAATACCTGTGGAACCTCATAAACATCTACTTTAAATGATGACTGAGAGATGAAAGAATCAATATTATCAGAAACATTGGTTCCTACACCTAATGTTATTCCTGCGGGTACGTTATAGGATTTTAGTCTTGAACAAGCTACACTCACTGAGTGTGCTCCTTTCGTAAGATTTTGAGCAAGACCTATCTGGTTATGGGTAAGGAAAGGGTTTGTTGAATTAACTGCTTTCAGGTTTCCTTGTCTTAGGTTTACTAATTTATCATCCACAAAAATTCCACATGCATAATCAATCGATGTATCTGTAGTTCCTACATTTGCAAAGTTGGCCTGAATTACCGTTTCAAACTGGAAGTAAGTTTTACTTTCCGTACTGTATACATTGAATGTCTGAGACAATCCCGGAATTTTTTTAAACTGACTGAAATTACTAATGTTACTGTTTTTTGTAAAAGAAGCAGATCTTGATGCAATAGTCGGTTCTTCTGAAGAAGTGAACGTTGTACCCACTCTATCAGAAAAAGAGTTATTATAAATTAAATAAAATTTATTGGCTTCATAATCCGGAATACGAAGAGATTTCCATGTAGGCGCAAGTCCTGCACCCTGTGAAACCAAAAGTTGATCATCTCCACCTTCTAAAAGCTTACCATCTGCAGCATTTCGAACGATTAATTTTCCTCTAAAGTTAATATTTCCGTTGACGTCTAGCATTGCTTTCGGTGTAGGGGTTGCGATTCCCACTTGAGCAGAAAGAGATAACCCTATTGTTGAGAATAGGATAAATAATATATTTTTCATTGATTAGTTTACTTTGTAGGTTATAAATTCGATAAGGTCTATCTTAAATGCAGACTCTAAAGTGAATGCATTAGAAAGATTACTGTTACTCGCCACAGTACGCCCAATAGCAAATTGAGCATTTGAGTTGGATACATTAATTTTTCTGCATGCAACCTCAACTTTGTGTACACCTACCGGAACGTCTGGTTCCGTATAATTCAATGTGAAAATATAATCCTGGATTCCATTTTTATCAGAATTATTGGTTGAAGAAATCTTGTCCGGACGTACAGCTACAAGTTTACTGTTTCTGAAAATCCCGCATGTAAAGCTTACATTCTGAGATGCATCTGATGCTGAGGATTTCATTTCAACCCCAGTCTGGAATTGATAAGTAAGTCTGTTGAGCCCGTTCTTAATTGTAAAGTTATTCTCAAGACCGGCAATTTTCACCCATTTTCCTTTGCTTGAATCTCCTATATCATCACCAACACTGTTTTTGTAAACACTGTCGCCCAAGATTCCGTTAGAAAAACTATTAATACCTGCTTGATCCGATGACAAATACGAATTGGTTAATTTGTATTGCCCTTCCTCCATAAAGGAGACATTGTTCAATGATTTCCATTGAGGAGAGATCCCATCTCCCTGGGAAACCAAAACTTGGCCATTTACCCCGGCATTCCCGACCTGGGTTGAAGTACCGGCCATTCTAAGTTCTTTTCTTAAGGTGGTTTTCCCGTTGACATCGAGAGTAGCTTGGGGAGCACTAATCCCAACGCCCACCTGCGCGTGAGTATAGACTGACACTAGTCCAACCACACATAAATACAGAGTTTTTTTCATAATAAGGACTGCAAAGGTAAAGAAAAAAAAACCTTAAAAAGTCCACCTATCTTTCGTAAACCAATAGAAATAAGCGATTTACAAGATATTTTCAATCTATAAAAAGTGGAATTATTTCATTTTTACTTGAATTAACTCCATTTTTATCGTACAGATTTGAGGCAATAATTCACCTAAGAGATATTTAATTATTGATTTTTTATCAACAAAGAGTGATTTTAGCACATGCATATATTCACCATCAGATATACTTCTGTGGCATTTTTATGTTAATAGAAATAATGTGTTTGAATTAATTTTAAAAGTATAGTAATCTTAAAAATTTCTCTTTAAACAGTGAAAAATACGACGTTAATTCACGTAATTCTTTAAAAGTCAGGAACAAAAAAACTTACGTTAATTTAATATTATTTTAATAAAAATTTTTATTCATTTTGAGAATACATGACGAATATCATCTATAAAATAAATATTTCAACAAATTCTACTCATTTTCACTATTGAAATTGTCGAATCTGTTGAAATATATAGCTTTGTCTTAAATTCGATCAATTTGAGACAATATAATTTTTCCCTTTAAATTGAATTAATTTTCATTTTTTAAAATCGATCTCAACAGATAATTCACCTCATCGACATTTATTACGTTATCTTTTCTCATCATAAGGTGATTTCCATCTTTGCTTACTTTCTCCTTCAGTTGGGCTTCTGCAGGATTTGAAGTCAGGTAACTAATAATATTTTTAAACTTGCTAGTCTGGTAGAATTTGTCCTGAGGGTTAGCCGGGAAGTACCCTAAAAACACCCCATTTTTCATGACAATCTTCTCAAAACCGATGTCTGAAGCGAGCCATTTTAGGGCAACACTCTTTAATAAATTAACTGCTTCATTGGGTAAACTTCCAAAACGGTCGATTAATTCCAACTCAAATTTTTGAAGATCTGCCTCATTACCTATTTCCGCAAGCTTCTGATAAAGTAACAATCGTTCTTCAGTATTAGAGATATAAAAGTCTGGAAGCATTAATTCCAAATCGGTATCAATGTTGACATCTTTTACAGATTTAAAGAGTTTATTTCGATCTTCTTCATTATCAAATAAATCCTCAAAATCTTTATCATCCTTAAGTTCTTCAAGAGCTTCCTGCATTAATTTCTGATAGGTTTCAAAGCCCATTTCATTGATAAATCCACTTTGCTCGGCTCCTAATAAATCTCCCGCTCCACGAATTTCCAAATCCTTCATCGCAATCTGGAAACCACTTCCAAGGTCTGAAAACTGCTCAATCGCTTCCAGACGTTTTCTAGCATCTGCAGTCATCATGTCGTAAGGCGGAGTAATTAAATAACAGAATGCTTTTCTGTTGCTTCGCCCTACTCGACCTCTCATCTGGTGAAGATCTGCCATCCCAAATCGCTGAGCATCATTAATAAAAATGGTGTTCGCATTCGGAACGTCTACTCCACTTTCAACGATGGTTGTAGAAACAAGAACATCATATTTGCCTTCCATGAAGTCCAGAACGTTCTTTTCAAGTTGCTTTCCTTCCATTTGTCCATGTCCGGTGATGACTCTTGCATCAGGAACCAATCTTTGGATTAATCCTGCAATATCTTTAAGGTTTTCAATTCTATTATTAATAAAATAAACCTGTCCGTCTCTTTGCAACTCGTAAGAAACCGCATCACGAATTATTTCTTCATTAAAACCAACAAGCTGTGTATCTACAGGCTGTCTGTTTGGCGGTGGCGTTTTAATTACCGATAAATCTCGCGCAGCCATCAATGAAAACTGTAATGTTCTCGGAATTGGCGTTGCCGTTAAGGTCAATGTATCAACATTACTTTTTAAAGTCTTCAATTTATCTTTTACTGATACTCCGAATTTATGCTCTTCATCAATAATTAATAAACCTAAATCTTTAAACTTAACACTTGCGCTTGCCAATTGGTGTGTTCCTATAATAATATCAACTTTTCCTTTCTTTAAAGCGTCTAATGTTTCAGACTTCTGTTTTGCAGTTCTGAAACGGTTCACATAATCTACATTTACCGGAAAATCTTTTAATCTTTCTTTAAAACTTCTGTAATGTTGAAAGGCCAAAATCGTGGTTGGAACCAGAATTGCAACCTGTTTCCCATCTGTCGCCGCTTTGAAAGCAGCTCGAACAGCAACTTCCGTTTTACCAAAACCTACGTCTCCGCAGACTAATCTGTCCATTACAGTGTCGGCTTCCATATCTTTTTTTACGTCAATGGTTGCTTTTTCCTGATCCGGTGTATCTTCATAAATAAAACTTGCTTCCAATTCATTTTGAAGGTAAGAATCCGGGGTAAAAGCAAAGCCTTTTGCCGTTTTTCTTTCAGCATATAATCTGATAAGGTCGAAAGCGATCTGTTTTACTTTGGCTTTAGTTTTCTGTTTTAATGATTTCCAAGCTGGCGATCCCAACTTACTTAGAACAACTTCTTTTCCGTCCGGCCCGTTGAATTTTGAAATCTTATGAAGTGAATGAATACTTACATATAATAGGTCACCATTCTTATAAGTCAATTTAAAACATTCCTGAATTTTACCGTCATTATTTACCTTTACCAATCCCATGAATTTTCCGATTCCGTGATCGATGTGTGCGATGTAATCTCCGATTTTCAGAGACATTAGATATTTTAAGGTAAGTTGTTCAGATTTTGCGAAGTTGTTTTTTGCTTTATATCTCTGATAACGATCAAAAATTTGGTGATCTGTGTAGACCAGAAGTTTATGGTCATTATCTACAAAACCTTCATGAAGTTCAGATTTAAAACTTTTAAAAGGAACTTCATGCTCCAATTCTTCAAAAATAGATTCTAATCTTTCTTTCTGTTTTTCTGTAGAGAAAGAAATCCAGGTTTCAAAACCTTCGCTTTGCTTTTCTTCTAAATCTTCAATTAATAATTCAAAGTTTTTATGAAAAGTTGGTTGTGAAGTTTGCTCAATTTTAACCTCCGAAATATCTTTTAAACCTTCAATGGAAACACTGCTGAAATCAATTGTTTTAAATTTTTTATAATCAAACAAAAATTCCTGATCAGAAATAAATAGTTCCTGTGGCGATCTGTGAGCTATATCTTTACTTAAAGTTTCGAATTTTTCTAAAGACTTTTCGTAGAATGATTTAATTCTCTGAAGTCCTACAACTCCATTTTTAGAAACAACAAAACTCTCTTTCGGCAATAATTGAAGCAAAGAAACTCTGGTTCCTGAAACTGAAAAGTTCATATTGGAGACCAATTGAAGTTCTTTTACCTTCTCAATGGAAAGCTGAGTTTCAATATCAAAAGTTTTTATGCTTTCAACCTCATTTCCGAAGAAAGTTACACGGTAAGGTTTTTCGTAGGAATAAGAAAAAACGTCTACAATTCCCCCTCTCACGGAAAATTCTCCCGGTTCGGAAACAAAATCTGTTTGTTGAAAATTGTAATGTGTAAGTAATTCATCCACAAAATCAAAGTCAAGTTGGTCACCCACTTTGATCTGATGAGAAATGGCTTTAAAATCTTCCTTCTTTAAAACCTTTTCCGACAAAGCCCCGGAATAAGCAACGATAACTTTCGGAGATCTGCCCGAATTTATTTTATTTAAAACTTCAGTTCTTAAAACCAAATTGGCGTTCTGCGTTTTTTCAACCTGATAAGGTTCCAAGTGTGTTGCAGGAAAATACAAAACCTTCTCTTTGCCCAAAAGATCTTCCAATTCTGTATTGATGTACAAAGCATCTTCTTTATCGTCAACTACATAAAGAATGGTATGTTTTTGCGTTAAGAAAAGCTCTGCAACAAAAATAGAAGTTGAAGAACCTGCACTTCCTCTTACAGAAATGTGTTGATTATTTTCCAGTTGAGTAAAAATTTCTTTTCCAAATTCCTTTTTCAGTAAATCTGGAAGAAACTTTTCGTTGATTGTTTTTAACTGCATAAATAGTAATGGTGTAAAACGACAAAAGCGATTTCGGGAGTTTTCCGAAACCGTTTAAGACAACACAAATATAAGGATATTTTTTTTCTTTAAAATCAACGTTATGAATTACATAAAATTTAAAAACAATCAATGAAAAACCCTTAAATCACAATAATTCCCAAAACATTTTAATTAAAAGTTAAACCACGAAAAAGGCCTACCCACGGCATAATGTTTGGAGCTTACCCCACCTAACATTTAAAAGAAATATGATGCAGAAAACAATTAAGACTTTAGGAATTTTTATGCTGGTTATTTTTACAGCACTCTCTTTTTCATCTTGTAGTAATGACGAGGAAGATTTAATAAAAGACGATGCTTTTGCCGGAATCTACAAAGGAAGCGTCTCATATAAAGATGCAGATAAAGACATTACTACAACCGAAGGAAGTATCTTTGTAACTAAAGTAATAAGTGACAAAAAATACAACTTCGCCTTCTCTAATGACATTCCTGCTCTTAACGAAATTGATGTTGAAAAAACTGGGGATAAAACTCTTGTAATGGTAGGGTCAAATGCAACAGCTTACGTAAGAGTTGACAATAACGAGATAAAAATTGCATATACAAAAGATGGCAAAACATGGACTGCCAATTGCAAAAGATAATTTAATTATTTAAACCTATAATAAAGCCTGCTTTCGGAAACGGAAGCAGGTTTTTTATTTATATATAATTTAAGTGATAGCCAATCTCTGAAAAAGATAAAAGCGATTTCGGGAGTTTTCCGAAACCGTTTAATATAAAAACCAGATACAAGGATATTTTTTCTATCATAAAAAATTTGCAGATTACTCAAAATTTAAAATAAATAAGCTAAAATCATTAAATCTTAATTTTTTACTAAAAATTCTAATTAAAAGTTAAACTAATTCTATTATTTCCACTCGGCATAGAATTTGGCAAATCTACCATACAAAACTCTTAAAGAAATAATATTATGAAAAAAGCAATTAAAATTTTAGGTATCTTTATGCTGGTACTTGTCACGGCAATGTCATTCTCATCTTGCAGTAGAGATGACGATCCTACAAACAATGACTTCTTTGCCGGAACCTACAAGGGAAAGGTATCTTACAAAGATGGAGGTACAGATATTAATACCGACAACGGTAGTGTATTTGTAACAAAAATTGCGAGTGGTACAAAGTATAACTTCGCATTCTCGAACAGTATTCCTGATCTTAATGGGATCGAATTTAATCAGGAAGGTGATCATACTCTAGTAATGATAGGGTCTAACGGAACCTCTTATATTAGAATTGATAATAACGACTTGAAAATCCTATACATCAAGGATGGTAAAACCTGGGCAGCCAACTGTACTCGTTAAACCAACTTTTCATACATATGTTAGGACCTGCTTTCGGAAACGGAAGCAGGTTTTGTTTTTTCTAATTGTTTTATTGAAGAAAATTAATTGAATAGAATTTTTTTTAACGCAAGGTTCGCAAAGTTTTTTAATGAAACTGTGTTTTTAAGTTCGCAAGGGCGTTTCACTCAGCAACGGTTGTCTTTTGAAACAATATTCTTTGTGGTTATTTGTGAAAGTATTAGTGGAATTTGTGTTTACCTAAAATTCTTTTAATATTTTTTTAAGCTGTAATAAACTTTAGTTAAGTTTCTAAAAGTGAGTTTCTCAGCCTGATTTTTGTATAACTTTGATTCAAGAAAAAACAAATAATACAATTATTATGAAAAAATTAATCACAGCAATGTCAATAGTATTAGGACTAGGATTTGCTACTGCTCAACAAACTGCTCCCGCAACAGCTACCAAAGCTACTCATCAGGTAACAAAAACTGCTAAAACAGTAGATACTAAAGCTGCAAAAGTAGCAGACACAAAAATGGCAAAGCCTGCAGCTACCTCAACAACAGCTGTTAAAATGAAAAAAGACGGAACTCCTGACAAGAGATATAAAGAAAGTCAACATCTGAAAAAAGATGGTACCCCAGACAAAAGGTATAAAGCAAACAAATAAACTCAACTTATAGTTGTTATTTTCATAATCAAATTTCGAAGAACCGATGATACTCATTCATCGGTTTTTTTATTTCATATTTCATTAAAATAGCATCAAATTATTTAGTTATTTATAAATTTGAACCATGTTAAACTTCCTAAAGAAAAATATAGCACTGTCTTGGGCAAAAAAGCACGTCCGAAAGGCTGAAGAATTCAAGAAAAATGCAGAGAAGAACCAAGAAGATTTGCTTTTATCTTTAATAGAAACAGCCAAGAAAACACTGTTTGGAAGAGAGCATGATTTTGAAAATATCAATTCTACTAAAGAATTTCAGGAAAGAATTCCTGTTGCAGATTATGAAGATCTTAAACCTTATATCGAAAGAGTAAAAAAAGGTCAGGCCAATATTTTATGGACAGAAACTCCGGAATATTTTGCAAAAACTTCGGGAACAACTTCAGGCTCAAAATATATTCCTATTTCTAAAGAAGGAATGCCTTTTCAGATTGCCGGAGCTCAAAGTGCATTATTCCATTATATTGCTCAGAAAAACAGCGCTGATTTTGTAAAAGGAAAAATGATCTTTTTACAAGGAAGCCCGGAATTGGAAGAAGTTTTCGGGATAAAAACAGGACGACTTTCAGGAATTGTTGCTCATCACATCCCAAATTATCTTCAAAAAAACCGTTTACCGAGTTTAGAAACCAATATGATTGAAGATTGGGAAACTAAAGTCGATAAAATTGTTGAGGAAACAGAAAAACAAAACATGACTTTGATCTCAGGAATTCCACCTTGGTTGATCATGTATTTTGAAAAATTAATTGAAAGAAACGGTAAAAAAATCAAACAGCTTTTTCCAAATCTTCAACTTATCGTCACTGGCGGAGTAAATTATGAGCCTTACCGCGATAAGATGGAAGAATTACTGGGAGGAAAAGTTGATATTATTCAAACATTTCCGGCTTCGGAAGGATTTTTTGCGTTTCAGGATGATTATACGAAAGAAGGATTGTTACTTTTAACCAATCATGGGATTTTCTATGAATTTATTCCTTTGGAAGAATATGGAAAACCCAATGCGAAAAGATTAACCTTAAAAGAGGTTGAACTTAATAAAGATTATGCTTTAATTTTAACTACAAATTCAGGTTTATGGGCATATTCGATTGGTGATGTGGTAAGATTTATCGATAAAAATCCGCACAGAATTTTGGTAAGTGGAAGAACGAAGCACTTTACCTCAGCTTTCGGAGAACATGTGATTGCTTTTGAAGTGGAAGAAGCCATGAAAGCAACCGTAGAAAAATATCCTGCTCAGATTACCGAGTTTCATCTTGCTCCACAAGTGAATCCTGCGGAAGGACTTCCCTATCACGAATGGTTTATAGAATTTGAAAAAGAGCCGGAAAATTTAGATTTATTTAAAAATGAACTTGATGAACAGCTCAGAAAACGAAATACTTACTATGATGATTTAATTTCCGGAAATATTCTCCAGAAACTTCATATCAGCAGATTAAAAAAGAATGCTTTTCATGAATATGCTAAATCTCAGGGAAAATTGGGCGGTCAAAACAAAACTCCAAGACTGGCAAATGACAGAAAAATCGCAGATTTATTAGAAATCTATAAATTTTAAACACATTTTTTTGATTCCGGAAACATATATTCGAAAAAAATTATAAATTTGGAAAACTAAAAAATTAGAATGAAAGCATCTGTACTTTTAAAATCATCTTTGTTAACGTCATTATTTGTTATTTCTTCTTGTGCAACTGCAAAATACTCAGAAGACATTTCTAAGAATAATTATTCTAACCTTGAAGCAGGAAAAATGTATATGGTTAAAATGAAAGACGGTTCTAAAAATCAAAAAATGTTGTTCCGTAACGTAGATGGCGACAACCTTATTGGTACAGCTGGAAAAAAAGACAGCGCGGAAGTTATCATTCCAAAATCTAATGTAGCTTCAGTAAGAGACAGCAGAAAAGCAAGAATTACTGCAGGAGCTGTTGTGATTGGTGCAGCAGGTGTTGCGGCATTGGTTTTAAGTTCTTCAAGAGCTGACTAAAATAGATTTTATCTTTCAGCTTCTATTTGATTTATCATTTAAAAAATCATAATATCAATAGCCTTAAATGAATATTTAGGGCTATTTTTGTGAATGATTTCGTTTACCCCGCTAAAAACATTGCAAAATGTTGAATTCAGGAATCTTCTTACTGGAAGATTTTTTATTGTTTTAGCCTTTAGAATGCTCGCTACTTTACTTGGATGGTGGGTGTATCAATTAACAAAAGATCCGTTTTCCATTGGTTTGATCGGTCTTTCGGAAGTAATTCCGGCCGTAAGCTGTGCTTTGTACGCCGGTCATGTTATTGATATGAATGAAAAAAAGAGGCTTTTACTCATCTGTAATTACGCTTATGTTTTTCTGATCGGGTTATTGCTTATTCCAGCTTTTCTGAATGTGCAAATGCATTTCACAGGGCATCAGATTACTTATTTCATTTACGCAGTTATTTTCTTTACAGGAATTGCAAGAGCTTTTATCGGGCCGATTGTTCCTTCTATGATTCCTACAATCGTTAAAAAAGAGAATCTACCTAATGCTGTTACTTTAAATCAGGCAACTTTCCTGATCTCATCCGTTTGCGGGCATGCAGTCGGAGGATTTCTTATTGGCTATTTTGGTGTAAAATGGACATTGGTTGTTATCATTTCATTAATAATTTTCGCTTCAGTATTTTTCTGGCAATTAAAAAAACAATATTCTGAACATAAAAAAGAAGATGTAAATGTTGTTGAAAGTATGCGTGAAGGAATTTCTTATATATTTAAAACTAAAGAAATATTAGGTGCTTTATGCCTTGATATGTTTGCCGTTCTTTTCGGAGGTGCAGTCGCTATGATTCCTGTATTTGCAACCGATATTCTGAAAGTTGGCGCCGAAGGTTTCGGATTATTAAATGCTGCTTCCGATATTGGTTCGATGTGTATTATAACAATTCTATCAATTATTCCGTTAAGGAAGAATCAAGGAAAGGTTTTACTTGCTGTTGTAACAGGATTTGGATTGTGTATCATTGGTTTTGGATTATCACATATATATTGGCTTTCGTTTATGTTTTTGGTATTAAGCGGTATGCTTGATGGAATTTCAGTCGTGATAAGAGGAACAATTGTTCAGTTAAAAACACCAGACCACATCAGAGGACGAGTTTTGAGTGTGAATTCTATTTTCATCATGTCGAGCAACGAAATGGGACAGTTTGAAAGTGGAGTTATGGCAAAATTACTCGGAGTGGTGCGCTCCGTGGTGTTTGGAGGTACAATGACGGTACTTGTAGCACTTCTTGTAGCAAGTACTAATCCCAAGCTAAGAAAAATGCAATATTAAAGCCTTTTTCTTCATTTTATTAAATAAATGATAAAAACTTCAATTCAACGTTAATAATTTTTTATATTTGCCTTATAAAATTTCCCCTTTATGAAAAAATTTCTACTCATTTTTCTGATACCTTTATGTCAGATATTTTATGCACAAGAAGATTGTGCTACAGCTTTAGCTGTTTGTGGAAACTCAGGGTTTTCCTACACACCTTCCGGATTCGGAACACAGGAGCTTCCAGACGGGAACTGTGGTATTTATGTAGAAAAATACTCTGTTTGGTATAAATTTACAATCGCCACAGCAGGAACTCTAACTTTTGTAATTACCCCTTTAACAACAGCAGCAACAGATTATGACTTTTACGTTTGGGGACCAAATGTGAATTGTGCTACTAAAGGAAATACCATTAGATGTTCAACTCCCTATACAAGCGGAGCTACTGGTCTTAACATGACTTCAACAGATCTATATGACGGTGCCGGAACATCAGGTAACGGAGATGCATGGGTAAAATACATGGATGTTTTACCGGGTGAGACGTATTATCTTTTAGTAAATAACTATTCAGCAAACACTAACGGATTCTCTTTAACTTGGGGTGGAACAGCTACTTTGGCTTCTCCATTTAATGATCCTGCTCTTACTCCACATCCATTTGTAGCACCTGGAACTCCTAACGCGAACCCAGCAAATCCAAATGAAGTAATTGTTTGTACAAGTCCTGCAGTTTTTGATTTCAGTACTTTATCTGCGGGTATTGTTAACAACAATCCAAACTTTACTGTAACTTATCATACATCTCAAAATGATGCATTGTCTGGAGCGAGCCCAATTTTAACACCAATTACGGTTAATACAACAACGACGTACTATTACAGTATCCATTATACGGATCCTACAAACCCTACTAACCCGATCAATTCGTGTAGGCAGATAGGTACGTTTAAATTTAAACTCGGAAATATTACTGCCAATGATGTTACAATGAATGCTTGTAACAACAATAATGCAGGTATCGCAACCTATGATCTTACTTCTACAGCTTTAGCCGTATTGAATGATCCTACTGCGACTCAGAAGTATTACCCTACAATGGCTGATCTTAATGCAGGAACTAATGAAATTACAAATCCTGCGAACTATGTATCTTCAACAGGTGTAGTTTATGTAAAAGTAACAACTCCTCAAGGTTGTGCCGATACCGCTACGATCACATTGAACTTCTTCCCGGTTGTAGTTGTAAATGATGCAACATTGAGAGCTTGTTTTATTGAAGGTAATCCTTCAACAGGTTTATTTAATCTTACCAACGCTTCGGTTACAACACAGGGAGGTATAACTAAAAAATACTATCCATCTTTAACAGATGCAATAAACGGTACTAACGAAATTAACCCTACAACGGCAGCGGCATATACTGCTCCAAATGGTGTAATTTACATTAAAGTAACAAACGGAAACAACTGTTACGCTATAGCTAAGGTGACTCTAATTGTAATTCCTCCGGTTTATTCTACGGTGTTAAAAGATAAGATCATTTGTATGGAAGACAAGACTACACTAGATGCAGGTCCTGGATTCAACGCATACGAATGGAGCACGGGAGCTACTACTCAATCTATCAGCAATGTAGGCGTTGGAACATATTGGGTGAAATTGAAGACAGGAGACTGTACAGCAATTCAAACGGTTAAAATATATCCTTCTGAGCAACCTGTAATCTCTACAATTGATATTTCAACTAATAATGTTACAGTATATGTTGTAGCTGGAACTGCTCCATATAAATATTCAATGGACAATATCAACTGGCAGGATTCTAACGTTTTCGCCAATGTACCAAGAGGTAACAATACTGTATATGTAAAAGATTCTTACGACTGTGAGCCTATTCATGTTGAAATTGTAGTTCCAAATCTTATCAACGTGATCACTCCAAACGGAGATGGTGTAAATGATGTGATTGATTATTCTGCATTAGCAAATAAGCAAAATCTTATATTCAACATTTTTGACAGATACGGAACTAAGATCTTCCAGGCTGACAAAATGAATGGCTATAAATGGGACGGTACTTCCAATGGCGGTAAAAAAGTTCCTACAGGAAATTACTGGTACTCTGTGACGTGGAATGAGAATGATAAAAAAAGTACTCCTTTCAAATACTCAGGATGGGTAATGGTTAAAAACAGAGAATAATTAATAATATATTAAAAAAAACCGCTTTTTCAAGCGGTTTTTTTTACTTCATGAATACTATATTCATATTTTGTTAATATTTTCGTTATTTTTGTTTCATAAAAAGTCAGTTAAAAATGAAAAAATACCTACTTCTTTTAATCTTATTTTTTTCGCAGCTATATTTCTCACAGTCGGATTGTATTTCCGCGATTCCGGTATGTGGAAATTCTGATCTATCCTACACTTCTTTAGGTCATGGTGACGTTACTGAAGATCTAATGGGATGTCTTGCCTCTGATGAGAACCACTCTGTTTGGTACACATTCACAATTGCAACTTCAGGAACTCTAACTTTCATGATCACACCAAACGTTTATGCAACGGATTATGATTTTGGTGTATATGGCCCGAATCAGACTTGTGGCGCTTTAAGCCCCCCTATCAGATGTAACTACGATGGTACAGATGGTCCTACAGGATTGAGTTTAGCAATCACACACCCTACTGTAACAGGTAGATTGAGTGGTTTCATGAACGTAGTTGCAGGCGAAACTTATTATCTTGTAGTAGATAACTGGGACGGTAGCACAGACGGATTCTCTTTAACATGGGGAGGAACTGCTACTTTAACTTCTGCATTTACAGATCCTGCATTGACGCCAAATCCTTTTGTACCTCCGGGTGTAGCTGGGCCAACTCCAGATGCTCCACGCGAAATCTTGAGATGCGCGTTACCTACTACATTTGACTTCAGTACTTTAACTAATGCTATTCTAAACGGTAATCAAAACTTTACGATTACTTATCATACTACAGGTAATGATGCTGTAACAGGTAGCAATCCAATTACAGCTCCAATTACAGTAAATGCAGGAATAATATATTATTACAGAATAAAATATACCGACCCCGCGAATCCCACGAACCCTATTAATGGATGTTTCCAAACAGGAACCTTCAAGTTTGTTCAGGGAAATATTACCGCCCGGGATGCCACAATATATGCCTGTAACAACAACAATATAGGTACGGGATTATTTAATCTAACAACAGCAGATGTTTATTCAGGTAACGTTACAAAAAAATATTACCCTACGATGGCTGATCTGAATGCTGGAACTAACGAAATTACAAACCCTGCAAACTACACTTCAGGAGAGAAAAAGATATTTGTAAAAGTAACGACAACAGACGGATGTTCTGATACTGCTGAGATCACACTAAAATTCTATCCTCTAGTAATAGTAACTGAAGCAAGTCTTGAGTCTTGTTATATTGAAACAGCTATCACAACAGCGGTATTTAATTTAACAACTGCAACTGTTTCTTCACTTACAAATCCACCTAAAAAATTCTATCCAACGTTAGCTAATGCAACAAGTGGAACGAACGAAATTACAAATCCTACGATTTATATTACTACAACAGGTTCTGTGTATGTAAGAGTTTACAGTGCGGATGGATGTTATTCAATTGCTAAAATCAATCTTAAAGTTTTACCTCCTGTAAAATCAACTGTTCTAAAAGACAAAACAATCTGTCTTGAAGATAAAACAACTTTAGACGCAGGCGGTGGATTTGACGGATACGAATGGAGCACAGGAGCAACAACTCAATCTATCAGCAATGTAGGAGTTGGTGAATATTGGGTAAAACTGAAAACAGGAAAATGTTATACATTACAAGTAGTACATGTATATGCAACTCAACAGCCTGTTATCTCAAGCATTGATATCACAAACAACACAATCACAGTAAACGTAAACGGTGGAACTTCACCTTACAAATACTCATTAGATGGTATCACTTGGCAGGATTCTAACGTATTTACAGATCTTCCAAGAGGAGAAGTAAAAGTATATGTAAAAGATTTCTACGACTGTAATCCTATCGATGTACAGGTAACTGTTCCTAATCTTCTTAACGCAATTACGCCAAACGGAGATAACAAAAATGATTTTATAGATTACTCTGCATTATCTTATAAGAAAAATCTACAGTTTATCGTTTACGACAGATACGGAAACAAGCTTTATACAGCCGATAAAACTAGAGATTACAGATGGGACGGTACAGCAAGCGGTAAGAAAATCCTTACAGGAACTTACTGGTACAGTATCTCTTGGAACGAAAATGACAAAAACAATACTCAAACAAAATACAGCGGATGGGTACTTGTAAAAAACAGAGAATAATTTAATTCTCATACATTTAAAAATCACCTCAATTTTGGGGTGATTTTTTTATTAACACAACCCGCCTTTTATTGATGGTATTTTAAAACAAATCAGTCGGAAAATGTTAGTTACTATTTTCAGATTATTTTTGAAATAACCTATCTTTGCACAATGGCGCAGAAAGAAACATTATCATCTCTTACCCACGGAAACTTCGCGAAAGAGTTGTCAATTGCTGATGGAAAAATGCCTCCTAATGCAGTAGATTTTGAAAGATTGGTTATCGGTACTTTTTTAATTGATAAAAAAGGGCTTGACCATTCTATTGACCTTCTTACTCCTGATGTATTTTACGATCCGAGACATCAGGTGATTTTCACGGCCGTTCTAAAATTATACGAAGGAAACCATCCTGTTGACTTAATGACAGTTATTCAGGAACTTAAAAAGGAAGAAAAACTTCTTTTGGCGGGTGGAGATCATTATATTGTAGACCTTACGATGGGAGTCAGCTCATCTGCGCATATTGAATATCACGTTCGTGTAATTCTTGAAAAATATATTTTAAGAAGTTTAATTAATGTTTCTGCCAACGTAATTGATTCGTCATACAAAGAATCTACCGACGTTTTTGAACTTTTAGATAAAGCTGAACAGTCATTCTTTGAAATCACCAACGGAACCATCAAAAAAGGTTTCGATACGGCAAACTCATTAGTAAAACAAGCTATTGAAACCATTAAATCCCTAAAAGACAAAGAAGGAATCTCCGGAGTACCTTCAGGATTTAGAGATATAGATAAAGAAACAGGGGGTTGGCAAAATTCCGACCTTATCATTATTGCTGCCCGTCCCGCGATGGGAAAAACAGCATTCCTACTTTCGATGGCTAGAAATATTGCTGTTGGACACAAAATTCCGATGGTACTTTTCTCTCTGGAGATGGCATCTGTACAGTTGATCACCAGGATGATCGCCTCAGAAACAAGAATTTCATCCGAAAAATTAAGAAAAGGAACTCTGGACGACGAAGAATGGCAAAGACTATTCTCCAACGTTTCCGAGCTGGAAAATGCTCCACTTTTTATTGATGAAACTCCTTCCCTTTCCATATTCGATTTCCGTGCAAAATGCCGAAGATTGGTCATGCAGCATGATGTAAAGCTAATCATGGTCGATTATCTCCAGCTGATGACAGCCGGTGGTGGCGGAAAAGGAGGCGGAAACCGTGAACAGGAAATCTCCATGATCTCACGTTCATTAAAAGCGATCGCAAAAGAATTGAATGTTCCCGTAATTGCACTTTCACAGCTTTCAAGAAGTGTGGAAACCCGTCCCGGAAAAAGACCTCAGCTTTCAGATCTAAGGGAATCCGGAGCGATTGAGCAGGATGCGGATATTGTGTCATTTATCTTTAGACCGGAATATTATAAAATTACCGTTTGGGATAATGATGATGAAGGACAGGAAACTACAACCGAAAACCAAGCCGAGCTTATTATTGCAAAACACAGAAATGGTGCTACAGCAGACGTTAGATTATCTTTCTTAAAGCATTTTGCAAAATTTGGAGATATTGAACACGCAACAGGCGGAGGTTTTCCTTCTGATTTTGGAACGCCTGAGCCAAGTGGTTTTGATAAAATAAAAACGACCATTCAACCGGGTGCAGCATTTGATTTACCGGATAGTTCTAAACTTTCAGGTTCTTCGATGAATGATTTTGATGATGAAGATGATTTTCCTTTTTAATATTTAAGGATAATTTTAAATAATAAAATTTAAATATAAACAGATCCTTCGACTTCGCTCAGGATGACCTCTCTAATATTAACTGTCATTTTGTAGCGTTTTCATCCTGAGCGAAGTCGAAAGATCTCAATTATATAAAATCAATACATCTTTTATCACTTCTTAGTTTAATATTAAGTTTAAACAATTCAATAAAATTTTGAGAATCGAAATATACACAGACGGCGCCTGCAGCGGAAATCCCGGAAAAGGAGGATATGGAATCGTTATGCGTGTTCCTGAGAAAAATTATCAGAAAACATTTTCAAAAGGCTTTCGTAAAACAACCAACAACAGAATGGAACTTCTGGCTGTCATTACAGCGTTGGAAAAATTAAAATCCCCTGATAACGATATTCACGTTTTTACAGACAGCAAATATGTATCTGATGCCATCAACCAAAATTGGATCGCAGGCTGGATAAAAAGAGGTTGGAAAAACGTAAAAAATCCAGATCTCTGGAAAAAATTTATTGAACTTTACAATACCCACAAACCTAAAATGCACTGGATCAAGGGGCATGCAGGACATTTTGAAAACGAATTATGTGATAAATTAGCTGTTGCAGCCGCTGCTTCAGGCAATTTGGAGGTTGACGCCTATTTTGAGTCCCTCGAAAACAACTCCCTTTTTTAATTTAATTTTAATGAATCTAAATTTAGGTTAACAATATTAACTATTTCACCACTCAAATTACTTTTTATTACAAAATAATCATTATTTTCTATAAGATTAACATTGAATACATATTTATTGATTAGGATTTAATATCTTTACGCGTCTAATTTAAAGTGCGTTACTAAATGATAAGAAAACTACTCGCTTATTCCACTATTGTTTTTTCCAGCTTTTTCGGAAAAGCTTCTGCTCAAACGTATCAGCTCACAGGAAATCCCGTTACTACAACAGGATGGACAATGGTTTCTCCCACTCAGGTAAATACTGATTTTATTCAGCTTACCCCGGATACAAACAACCAATCGGGATCTATAAGACTGAACGATCCAATCAACTTGAAATACTGTGATAAATGGAGGGTTGAATTTGATTTCAGAATGGACTCCAACCAAACAGCCAATGGCGATGGTCTTGCATTCTGGTATCTGGCAAATCCGCCTGTAGCAAGTGTATTAGGCTCAGGTCTTGGGGTTTCTCAAAATGCAGTTGGTTTAATTGTAGGATTCGACACTTACAACAACACAACTACCGCTGTAATGAGCAAAGTTCACGTTGCATACGGACAGGTTGCCAACACGACCGACACCAACAACGTAGAATTCTTTAATGTTGCAGGAAGCTCTTTCCATTCCCCTGATATGAATACAACTTTACCATTTCAGGGAACAACTTACAAACACGTTGAAGTTACAGCTGAAGTAAGTTCTGCCTCTCCTACCGGCTGGACGATCAAAATTACAATTGACGGAAACATCATTTGTAATCAACCTTTCGTTCCTTCAGGCACAGCTGCCGCAATGACGATCGGATATTTCGGATTCTCTGCTTCAACAGGAGGAAACAGATCAAGACATTCTATTAAAAATGTAAAAATCTACACCGATAAAGTTCCAATTCTACAGCCAACTGTTACACAATCTTTTTGCCCTAATCCGGCAACAGGATCTGCAACTGTGAATTTGACTTCATATAACAATCAGTTTGTTGCTACTCCAGCGAACTACACTTTTACATATTATGTATTAGGAAGTTCAACGCCAATTGCTAACCCGACAGCGTATCAATATAACGCCAATACAACAATAACAGTTGTTGTAAAAGATAATGCCGGAATACTGTGTGATAATGCTGATGGTAAGATACAGTTATCACTTTCGCCATTCAGCGCAAATAATGCAACACTTACAGAATGTAATAATAACAATATAGGATCTGCAACATTCAACCTTACAACAGCGAATGTAACCGGTGTTCTTGGAGTTACCAAAAAGTACTACAAAACAATGGCAGACCTCAACGCGGGAATTAATGAAATCACCAATCCGGCAGCATATACTTCCGGAGCAGGAGTTGTTTTTGTAAAAGTAACAACCTCACAAGGATGTACCGGTTCAGCACAAATCACATTAGCTTTCCATCCGCTTGTTGTTGTAACTGATGCTACTTTACGCTCATGTTTTATTGAAGCTGCGCCAACAACGGCAGTATTTAATTTAACAACAGCAAATGTTACAGCTCTTGGTGGTACTACTAAAAAATATTACCTGACATTAGCAGACGCAACAGCAGGAACCAACGAAATTGTAAATCCTACAACTTACGTTTCAGCTAACACAACAGTATATGTAAAAGTAACAACTACCGCAAACGGCTGTTTCAGTTTTGCTAAAATAAATCTTGTTGTTTTAACTCCGGTTACATCATCAGTTTTAAAAGATAAGATCATATGTATTGATGCTAAAACTACTTTGGATGCAGGAGCTGGTTTTGACGGATATGAATGGAGCACCGGAGCAACAACTCAGACCATCACTAATGTTCCTGTAGGAATTTATTGGGTAAAATTAAAAACAGGAGGCTGTATCACAACTCAAATTGTAAAAGTAAACCCTTCTACACAGCCTGTAATTTCAAGCATTGATATTAACAACAATACAATCACGGTAAATGTAAGCGGAGGAACTCCACCTTACAAATACTCTCTGAACGGAATCACTTGGCAGGACTCTAATTATTTCGAAAATCTTGCAAGAGGAGAAGTAAAAGTTTACGTTAAAGATTTCTACAATTGTGAGCCTATCCAAGTACAGATCACAGTTCCTAATTTAATCAATGCAATTACTCCAAACGGTGATAACATTAATGATTTCATTGATTATTCTGCGCTTGCCTACAAGAAAAACTTAGTGTTTACGGTATTCGACAGATATGGAAACAAACTTTTCCAAGCTGATAAAATCAAAAATTACAGATGGGATGGCACTGCTTTCGGCAAGAAAATAGTTACAGCTACTTACTGGTACACTATCTCTTGGAATGAAAACGATAAAAACAATACTCAAACAAAATATTCTGGTTGGGTACTTGTAAAAAATAGAGAATAATATATTTAAAACTCACTCCATAATCGGAGTGAGTTTTTTATGAATTATATGTCTATCTCCCAAGCCAATCTCAATTTGAGAATCTTATCGTTTATATTTTTAATCTCAATTACGTTTTTGATTATATAAATCAACATTCATTACAATTTCATTAAATTAAATTACATAATTAACATTTTTAGAATATTAAATAATAGAAATTCAATATATTTACAACATTAATAACCTAACCAACTTGCTTCAAATGAAAAAAACTTTACTCTCTTATTTTTACATCATTTTACTCTGCTTGTCTGGAAAAATGTTTTCACAGACCTATCAGCTTACAGGAAACCCTATAGTAACCACAGGATGGGACTTGGTCTCAAGCGCGAACATCGCTGGTGGTGATTTTGTACAGCTCACCTCAGATGTGGGAGGTCTTTATGGTGCAATAAAACTGGCCGCTCCTATCAATTTGAAATATTGCGATAAATGGAAAGTGGAATTCGATTTCAGAATCGATGGAAACGGAACTACTGCATTCGGAAGAGGAGACGGATTTACATTCTGGTATCTTGCCAATCCTCCAGCAGGATTTGTATCAGGAGGAGGACTTGGAATTCCGGCAAATGCCAATGGACTTATGGTAGGTTTCGATATTTTCAACAATACTACTGAAGGACAAATGAGTAAAGTTCACGTTTTATACGGAACAAACAATGGCCTTAATAATAATATTGAATATAATAATACGCCTGGAAGTACTTTCCATTCTCCGGATCTTATCACAACTCAACCGTTTGTAGGACCTACTTATAAACATGTTGAAGTAAATGGAGAAACTGATCCTGCCAACCCAACAAATTGGCTTATCAAAATCAGAATCGACGGAGTATTAATTACTGATCAATCGTTTGCACCATCAGGAGGAGCAATAGGGATGACAACCGGATATTTCGGATTTTCAGCAGCAACAGGGGGTGCCAGTGCAAGACACTCAATTAAAAATGCAAAAATTTTCATCGATAAAGTTCCTATTTTAACAAATACGATCACTCCTTTTGTATGTGTGAACCCTGCAACAGGAACAGGAACTGTAGATTTAACATCATACAATACTCAATTTGTAGCAAATCCTGCCAACTACATCATCACTTATTTTGGACCTGGCGGAGTACCTATTACAAACCCAACCAACTTTCCATATTCAGGAAACACGACAATAACGGTAGTTGTTAAAGATCCATCATCTACATTATGCGATAACGGAGATGGAGTTATTAAATTAAATCCAACCCCATTCGCTGCAGTTGACGTAACATTAACCGGGTGCAACAACAATAATGCTGGAGTAGCAATATTTGACCTTACAACCGCTGCCGTAACAACGGTTACCGGAGTAACAAAAAAATTCTATCCTACATTAGCAGATTTAAACGCAGGAACCAACGAGATTCTAAATCCAACTACATATTCTTCTGCCCCAGGCTTTATCTATGTAAAAGTAACGACTCCTCAAGGTTGTGTTTCTAATGCAAAAATTACTTTGAACCATTTCGCCGTTGTAACAGTGAATGATGCAACATTGAGAGCTTGTTTTATTGAAACAAATCCTTCAACAGGTTTATTTAATCTTACGAATGCTTCTGTAACAACACTTGGAGGAATTACTAAAAAATATTATCCGTCTTTAGCTGATGCTCAAAACGGTACAAATGAAATTCCGGCCACAGCGGCAACGGCATATACTGCTCCAAATGGTGTAGTTTATATTAAAGTAACAAACGGAAACGGATGTTATGCCATAGCGAAAGTAACATTAATCGTAATTGCTCCGGTTTACTCAACCCTCTTGAAGGATAAAACAATTTGCATGGAGGACAAAACCACGCTGGACGCAGGACCTGGATTTAGTTCTTACCAATGGAACACAGGAGCTACAACTCAATCTATCAGCAATGTAGGAGTTGGAACCTATTGGGTGAAATTGAAAACAGGAGATTGTATAGCAACTCAAAAAGTGACAATTTTCCCTTCAGAACAGCCCGTTATTACGAATGTTGATATTTCAAGCACTACAATCACAATCAATGTAATGGGAGGAACTCCGGCTTATCAATATTCAATGGATAATATTAATTGGCAGGATTCCAATATCTTTAAAAATGTACCGAGAGGTGACAATAAAGTATATGTAAAAGATGCTTACGATTGTGAACCTATCGATATCACGATCGTTGTTCCGAATATCATCAACGTAATCACTCCAAACGGAGATGGGATAAACGACGCTATTGATTATTCCGCACTAGCAAATAAGAAAAATCTTGTATTTAATGTATTCGATAGATATGGAGCCAAAATCCATCAAGGCGATAAAACTACAAGATATAGATGGGACGGAACCATCGCAGGAAGAAAAGTTCCTACAGGAAGCTACTGGTATTCTGTAACATGGAATGAAAATGATAAGAAAAACACTCCTTTCAAATACTCAGGTTGGGTATTGGTTAAGAATAGAGATTAATATAATAATCATTTTAGATAGTAAAAAAAGGATCACTTCAACATTTTTGAAGTGATTCTTTTTATAACATAATTAATTATTTCAAGTTGATAATTTAAAACCAAACCTTCCTTTTTAATAATTATTTTAATGCTTTACAATTAAACAACTTAAAAACACATCAAAATCATTAAAAATCCAAATTATAAACACTAAAAATTGATTATATTTACAAAATCACAAAACAAATAATCTAATACGAAATGAAAAAACCTATACTGTTTTATTTATTTATCATTCTGTTCTCCCTCCCAACAAAAATCCTTTCACAAACCTATCAACTTGCCGGAAACCCAGTAAATACAACAGGGTGGACAATGGTTGCGCCTACAGTTGTGAATACTGATTTTGTTCAGCTTACCCCAGATACCAATGACAGATCTGGTTCTATACGACTGAATGAACCAATTAATCTAAAATACTGCGACAAATGGAGAGTAGAATTCGACTTTAGAATGGATTCAAACCAAACCTACAACGGTGACGGAATAGCATTCTGGTATTTAGCCAACCCACCCATTGCCAGCGTATTAGGCTCAGGAATTGGAGTTTCTCAAAATGCAATAGGCTTTATTACCGCTTTTGACACTTACAACAATGCAACCGGAAGTTCAGGAATGAGCAAGGTGCATGTCGCTTACGGACAGGTTGCCAACACTACAGATACCAATAATTCTGAATTCTTCAATGTTCCGGGAAGTTCTTTCCACTCGCCAGACCTAAACGCAACACTGCCATTTCAGGGAACAACTTACAAACACGTTGAAGTGAGCGGAGAAGTAGATCCGGCAGCTCCAGCCAGTTGGATTGTAAAAATAAGTATTAATGGCACATTGATTGTCAATCAATCTTTTGCTCCGTCAGGCGCAGCAGCAGCAATGACTGTGGGCTATTTTGGATTTTCAGCTTCTACAGGAGGTGCAAGATCAAGACATTCTATTAAAAACGTAAAAGTTTATGTAGATAAAATCCCTCTTTTACAAACTGCGATCACTAAAACCATCTGCCCAGACTTAGCAGGGATGTCAAGTATTGATTTAACATCACTAAACCCACAATTCACCGCAAACCCTAATAATTATAACTTTACGTACTATATTACAGGAAGCGGAACTCCAATTCCCAATCCTACCAATTTTCAATATAATTCAACCACCAATATTTCTGTTGTCATAAAAGATCCAACATCTGTATTATGTGATAATAATGACGCAACGGTAGTTTTAAAAGTAGCCCCAACCGTCACAGTTAATGATGCAACATTAAGAGCCTGTTTCATTGAAACAAATCCCGCAACAGGTTTATTTAATCTTACTAATGCTTCTGTAACATCAACACCTGGAACTACTAAAAAATATTATCCTTCATTAACGGATGCACAAAACGGGACAAATGAAATTAGCCCTACAGCAGCAGCGGCTTATATTGCTCCAACTGGTGTTGTCTACATACGAGTAACTAATTCAGATGGATGTTTTTCAATTGCCAAAGTAAATTTAATTGTACTCGCTCCGGTTTATTCTACCGTTTTAAAAGATAAAACAATCTGTATTGAAGACAAAACCACACTAGACGCAGGTCCTGGATTCGGCGCTTACGAATGGAGCACAGGAGTAATAACACCATCCATCACTAATGTTGGAGTCGGAACGTATTGGGTAAAACTAAAAACAGGAGACTGTACTGCAATTCAGACTGTGAAAGTTTATCCTTCAGAACAACCCGTAATTACAAGTGTTGATATTTCAAGCAATGATGTAACAGTACATGTAATGGGTGGAACTGCTCCCTATAAATATTCAATGGATAATATCAACTGGCAGGATTCTAATGAATTTAAGGATGTTCCGAGAGGAGATAATAAGATCTATGTAAAAGATGCTTACGATTGCGAACCCATCGACATTACGATTGTTGTTCCGAATATTATCAATGTAATCACTCCAAACGGAGACGGAATAAACGATGCCATTGATTATTCATCCCTTGCAAGCAAACAAAATCTTGTATTTAATGTATTCGACAGATACGGAGCCAAAATCCACCAAGGCGATAAATCTACGAGATACAGATGGGACGGAACCATCGCAGGAAGAAAAGTTTCCACAGGAAGCTACTGGTATTCTGTAACATGGAACGAAAACGACAAGAAAAATACGCCAATTAAATATTCAGGCTGGGTATTGGTTAAGAATAGAGATTAATACAATATCCATTTCAAGTAATAAAAGAATCACTTCATTTTTTTGGAGTGATTCTTTTTTACATAATTTAATAAGAGATATTTCGTTTTAAGCTTATTTTATTCACATCCAATTCCTAAATTTGTCATATGAATTATTTGGAAGCTTTAAGCAGAAGATATTCTGTAAAGAAATTCAACAACGAAATCATTCCTCAGGAAACACTTCACAACATTCTTGAGTCAGGAAAGCTGTCTGCAAGTTCGCTTGGCCTTCAACCCTACAAAATTACAGTGGTTGAAAGTGAAGAAATGAAGCAAAAATTAATTCCGGCATTTTATAATCCATCACAAATATCTACATGCTCTCATCTTATTGTCATTATTTCAAAAAAGATAATTGGGGAAAGCTATATTCAAGGTTATTTTAATCATATTTCTGAAGTAAGAGATGTTCCGTTAGCGAACCTTGACCTCTTCAAAAACAGTATCAATCAACATATTACTCAAAAAAACAACGATGAAATTTTCAATTGGGCAGAAAAACAATCTTATATAGTTTTGGCCAACTTAATGTACGCTGCAGCTATAGAAAATGTTGACACCTGTCCTATGGAAGGCTTCCGCCAGGATCTGATTGAAGAAATTCTAAACATCGATCCCGAAACAGAAAAAGTGACTGTCACTCTGGCATTAGGTTACCGTTCTGAGGAAGATCATTTCCAACACATGAAAAAAGTAAGAAAACCAAACGAAAAATTGTTTAAATTTATTTAATTATTTAGACGATCGTACTTAAAGCAAGCATATGATAAAAGCGGATGTATTAGTAATTGGTTCCGGTATTTCGGGACTTTCTTATGCCATAAAAGTTTCAGAACAACTTCCCGATGCCAAAATAATCATAGTTACGAAATCTGATGAAGACGAAAGCAACACCAAATATGCACAAGGCGGTTTAGCAGTAGTCACAGATTCTAAAAATGATAATTTTGAAAAACATATCGAGGACACCATGCGTGCCGGAGACGGTGAAAACAAACGCGATGTTGTAGAAATGGTGGTAAGAGAAGCTCCTGCAAGATTCAACGAAATCGTAGAATGGGGCGCTAACTTCGACATGAAAAATGGAGAATTTGCTTTAGGAAGAGAAGGCGGCCATACCGAAAACAGAATTGTTCACCATAAAGATATTACCGGTTTCGAGATCGAAAGAGCTCTTTTGGAAACAGCCAATAAAAGCCCAAATATTGAGATCTTAGATCATCATTATGTAATCGATATCATTACACAGCACCATGTTCCGGGAAAAGAATTAAACCAAGGAGACATTCATTGTTATGGAGCCTATATTTTAGATGAAAAATCTAAAACGATAAAAAAGATCACTTCCAAAATCACTTTGGTTGCGACTGGAGGAGCCGGACATGTTTATAAAAACACTACCAACCCTAAAATTGCAACAGGAGACGGAATCGCTTTTGTAGCCCGTGCGAAAGGTCAAGTTTCCAATATGCAGTATTATCAGTTTCATCCAACAGCTTTGTATAGCAAAATTGACGGAATGTTATTTTTAATTTCAGAAGCTGTACGTGGAGACGGAGCAAAATTAAGAACAAAAAGAGGCGAAAAATTCATGCAAAAATATGATGAGCGTGAAGAATTAGCCTCAAGAGATATTGTTGCAAGAGCAATTGATAATGAAATGAAAGTTTCAGGTGACGAATATGTTGGCTTAGACTGTCGAGATATGGATCACGAAAAGTTCTTGGAACACTTCCCAAATATTTATAAAAAATGTAGAGAAGAAGCGATTGATCCTTTCACTCAATTGATTCCTGTAGTTCCCGCTTGCCATTATTTGATGGGTGGAATTGAAGTTGATAAAGATGGGCAATCATCTATCAAAAACCTCTTCGCTGTGGGAGAATGTACAAACTCAGGGTTACACGGAGCAAATAGACTCGCTTCCAATTCTTTGCTTGAAGGTTTAGTTTTCGGACACAATGCTGCGATGAAAACGATGGCATTGCTTAATGAAAATAATTTCAACTTTGATGATTTAAAAGCCGTTCCGGAATGGAACGAAGAAGGTATGAAAATCATGGATGAAATGGTAATCGTATCCTATTTAAGAAAACAACTTCAGGAAATGATGAGCGACCTTGTCGGAATCGTAAGAAGCAACAGACGTTTGAGTATGGCTTTACAAAAACATCAGGAAATTGCCGCTGCCGTCGACGAGATTTACCACTACTCTATTCTTTCGCCACAATTGTCTGAACTGAGAAATTTAACCACCGTTGCCCACCTCATCATTACCCAATCTATGGAAATGACTGTGAATAAAGGAGCATTTTATAATAAAGATTTAGCTTAAAAAGGTTTAAAGCAAGGATCAATGGAAATATTCAGCTTGAGAATTTTGACAATTGTTAATATTTTATACTTTTTAAGGGTATTAATCCTGGCAATTGTTTTTGGAGTTTTCTGGCTTCTTCTCTTCGTTTTAAAACATCACAGTTTAGGCTATTTTATGGGATGGGCATTTCTTTTCCTCTCCGTATTTTTAGGAAAAGATCTATTTAATTATTTAAAAAAAATCATTATTTCCAGAGCAAAACATCCGCTTCCTTTAAATCTACTATGCAACATTATTGGATTGGGAAAATCTTATCATTTTGGAAAAGATAAATTTGATTTGGATGAAATTATTAATGACAATAAGCTCCCTTTAACTTTATATTACATTAACAATCATCAATATCCTATTTTACAATTCAAACAAAACAAAATCCTCTTTCATAATCAGGAATATGACTGGAAAGATTTTCGCTGGAAATATTTTTTCTATTCAGAAAACCCTAATACATATAAACCACAAGGTGAATATTTAATAGAATTTACAGGTACCAACCAAGACAATATCCGAATTAAAAACAAAATAGAGTTTGAAAAAATAAAAGCTAAAGAAAATGAAGTAATTTTGCTTTTCGTAATTCATGATTTGCTATTCGGAAACAAAGCATCTTACTATTACTAAAATTAAAAATATGAAAAGACCTGCGTACGTTACAGATAAAGTTTTAAAACAATTCATAAAGAACGCTTTAGAAGAAGATATCCAGGATGGGGATCACTCCACTCTTTCCACTATTCCGAAAGATTTGGAGCAGAGTGCGAAACTTTTAGTAAAACAAAACTGTATTTTGGCAGGTGTAGAATTAGCTGAAATCATTTTTAAAACTTTTGATAAAAACTTAAAAGTTGAGAGTTTCATCAAAGACGGAGCTCCTGCAAAAGTTGGAGATATTGCTTTCATCATTACAGGAAGTGCAAGATCTATACTTTCCACAGAAAGACTTGTCTTAAACTGCATGCAGAGAATGAGCGGAATCGCAACCCTTACCAATGACTGGGATTCTCGATTAGTAGGCACAAAAACTAAACTTTTAGATACAAGAAAAACAACTCCCAATTTCAGAGTTTGTGAAAAATGGGCAGTTGCAATTGGTGGCGGAACCAATCACAGATACGGTCTTTACGATATGATCATGTTGAAAGACAACCATATTGATTACAATGGAAGCATAACCAATGCCGTAAAAATGGCCAAAGATTACATCAAAAAGAACAAGAAAAAACTAAAAATAGAAGTCGAAACCAGAAATCTTGAAGAAGTTGAGGAAGCCATCAAAGCAAAAGCCGACAGAATCATGCTTGATAACATGGATGTAAAAACCATGAAGCTAGCTGTAAAAATGATCAACGGCTCTTGTGAATCTGAAGCGTCAGGAGGAATTACCCGTGAAATGTTAAAAGAAATCGCATCCACAGGAGTGACTTATATCTCTGCAGGAGCCTTAACTCATTCGGCAGAGAATATGGATTTGAGTCTCAAAGCAGTGAAATAGCGTTGTATTTTTAATAAAAACAAACCCCTTTTGTTAAAAATTCAATAATATGATTTTTTTCATGCGAAAATTCGATTTTAGTTTAAATTTCTAACAATCAACAGATTACAAGTTATTAAGATTGAGTAAAAATTAACATACAGTTAATATTAGTTAAAATTTATTTCCCCAATTTTGCAGAAAATTAAATCTAACTATTACTCACGATTATGAAATTAATCAACAAATCGATACTGACTGTAGCTATTACGTTATCTACGGCTAGTGTTTATTACGCTCAAGAAACTAAAGACACTGTTAGCTCAACTAGGTCTAAAGATATTGAGGAAGTAATCCTAAGAGGAGTTACTGATATCGCTAAAGATAGAAAAACTCCAGTAGCAGTTTCTACAATTAAAGCTGCACAAATTCTTGAGAGACAAGGAAACCAAGAGCTTGTTGAATTACTAAACACAACTCCATCTGTATATGCTACAAAAGGTGGTGGTGGTTTTGGAGACTCTCAGATTACGATGCGTGGATTTGAATCTAGAAACATTGCAGTAATGGTAAACGGTATGCCTGTAAATGACATGGAAGGCGGTACTGTTTATTTCTCAAACTGGACTGGATTATCTGACGTTACAAGTACTCTACAGGTACAAAGAGGTCTAGGATCTTCTAAATTAGCTATTGCTTCTGTTGGAGGTACTATGAACTTCTTAACAAAATCTGCGGATATGAAAAAAGGAGGTGTAATAAGATTAGGAGTTGGTAATGACGACTATTTTAAAACATCTTTTGCATACAATACAGGTAAATCTGACAAAGGATGGTCATCATCAATCTTAATGAGCAGACAAGCAGGAGGTACTTATATAGAAAATACTGATTATGAGTCTTACGCTTATTATTTTGCTTTAGGTTGGGAGCCAAACAAAAAACATAACTTCCAGTTTACTTTGACATCTGCGCCTCAGTGGCACAACCAAAGAACTTATTCATCTACAATTCAAAGTTACATTAATTTTAACCCAGATCGTGACGGATCACCATACAGACAATATAATTCTGATTATGGTTATTATACTGATTCTAGCGGTAATAAAGTAGCATTGGCTAACAGAGCAAATTATTACTCTAAACCAGTAATGATGTTTAACTGGGACTTTAACATTAATGAAAAATCAAAGTTAAGTACAGTTGCATATATGTCTAATGGTAGAGGTGGTGGAACCGGAGAAATAGGAAGAGTTGCAGGAAAAGGAATAACTGGCTTTTACGACGCCAATGGACATTTTGATTATGATGCTATTTTTGCAGCGAATAAAGCTGTTAATGTAAATACTGCAGCTGCTTCAAGTACTTTAGTACGTAGATCAAGTATTAACTCTCACAACTGGTATGGTATCTTAGCTAACTTCCAACATAAAATCAATGACAATTGGAATTTCTCAGTTGGAACTGACGACAGATATTATTATGGGTATCACTATCAAGTAGTTTCAGATCTTTATGGAGCTTCAGGATATAAAGATTCGACTAATAAAAATATTGCTCCAAACGTTGTAAGTAAAACTTACGATTACCAAAAACTTGCTTGGAATCCATTCGGAGGAAAAACGGCTCCAATTGAAGATCAAATAGGATATAGCAATGACGGAGAAGTTATCTGGTACAGTGGTTTTGGTCAAGTTGAATATTCTAAAAACAATTTGTCAGCATTCTTACAGGGATCGGTTTCTAACCAAGGATATCAAAGAATAGACAACTTCGTTCAGGATGGAGTAACAAAACAACAAGGCCAAACAGTTAATACTAAAACAGGATTCAAAAACCTTTTTGGATATAACATTAAAGGAGGAGCTAACTATAACATCAATGAAAACCATAACGTTTTTGCAAACATTGGTTATTATAGCAAACAACCTTTCTTCAACTCTGTTTATCCAAGTAACTTCCAAGTAGTTAATCCAACATTAACTAATGAGAAAATTTTCTCTGCAGAAATTGGTTACGGTTTCAGATCTTCAAACTTTAGCGCTAACGTTAACGTATACAGAACTTCTTGGGGAGACAGATGGTTAAGAAGAACTAACCAAGTTTTCACATTACCTGATAATACAACAACTACGGGATATGCTGAAATCAGTGGTATTACTGAAATTCACCAAGGTGTAGAATTTGATGCAACTTATAAAGTAACAAACTTCTTAGAGCTTCAAGGTATGTTCTCTTGGGGAGATTACTATTACAAAGGTAATGCTACAGGAGCAGCGTTTGATGATAATAACAACCCGCTTACTTTATCCGGATCTTCTACATCTACAACTCTTTATTTAGATAAGGTGAAAGTAGGAGGAACAAGCAACAACAGTATTCCACAAATGACAGCGTCACTAGGAGCTACTGTAAAGCCAGTAAAAGATCTTAGTATCTTTGGAACTTGGAGATATGTTGGAAAATTGTATTCTTCAATTGACATTGCAACATTCTCTAACCAAGCTGCACAAGAAAAAGGTGTAATGCAATTACCTGATTTCAACTTATTTGATTTAGGAATTTCTTACAAGATCAGACTAAAAGATGCTGCTCAATACTTCACAGTGGGAGCAAACGTTTACAACTTGTTTGATACTACTTATATTTCTGATGCATCTACAAATATTGCTCCAACTGATGCTCCTACAACACTAGCTAATGGAACACCTAATACAGCTAAGAAATCTTATCAGGATCTTGGATATATGTATGACGGTATTGCTACTGGTAACAGAGTATTGTTTGGATTCGGAAGAACATGGGCTGCAACATTATCATTCAACTTCTAATTATATAAAAACATTAGATTTTATAAATATCAATCCCGGCTTTTCGCCGGGATTTTTGCTATATTTGTGACTAGAAAAAAAGAAAAAATAGGATTATGGATTTTTACAAGATTTTTCTTAGTGCTCATAAAGGATTTGGGTATTTAGAGTTAGTTTTAATAACATTATTTGTCATTGCCCTTTTAACTACAATGTTCGGATACAGTGGAAAAGTGAATAAATTTCTAAAGAAGACCACGCTCTTCACAATGATTTTTTTCCACGTGCAGTTCTTAGTTGGAATATGTTTATTATTCATATTCTCACCAGGTTTCAAAGCAGCTGTAGATGCGGGAACATTAATGAAAGATGCCTATAGCAGACAAACATTTGTAGAACATCCATTCTCTATGCTAATTGCAGCAGTCTTAATGACAATTATCAACAAAAAAGTAAAATCTAGCGATACTATTTCTTTGAAAATTGTAATTATGGGATTAATTGCAGTTGGTTTATTTGCATTCGCATTTCCATGGACAAGAGTCTTTGGAGCTTAATTATATATTAATTTAAATTTTTTAATCAAACAATGAAAGTAGCTGTAGTAGGTTCAACAGGAATGGTTGGACAAGTGATGCTTAAAGTTCTCGAAGAGAGAAATTTCCCTGTAACAGAATTAATTCCGGTAGCTTCGGAAAGATCTATTGGTAAACAGGTGAAGTATAAACAGGTAGATTACACTATCGTAAGCATCGACGACGCTATAGCTGCCAAACCTGATATCGCAATTTTCTCGGCTGGAGGTTCAACATCTCTTGAATATGCACCGAAATTTGCAGAAGCAGGCATTACGGTGATCGATAATTCTTCAGCTTGGAGAATGGATCCTGATAAAAAATTAGTGGTTCCGGAAATCAATGCAAATGTATTGACAAAGGAAGATAAGATCATTGCAAATCCGAACTGTTCTACGATTCAGTTGGTGATGGTTTTAGGTCCATTAAACAAAAGATATGATTTAAAAAGAGTAATTGTTTCTACTTATCAGTCCGTAACAGGAACTGGAAAAGCTGCTGTAGATCAATTAAACGGAGAAATAAATGGAGACGACTCTGTTGCTAAAGTATATCCTTATCAGATTTTCAAAAATGCATTACCACATTGTGATGTTTTTTCTGATGATGATTATACGAAAGAAGAAATTAAATTAATGAAAGAGCCTAAGAAGATTTTAGGTGATGATACATTCAATTTAACAGCAACAGCAGTAAGAGTTCCGGTTCAAGGAGGACATTCTGAAAGTGTAAACATCGAGTTTGAAAACGAATTCGAGCTTGATGAAGTAAGAAAAATCTTAGCTGAAACTCCGGGAGTAATTGTAATGGATAACGTTAAAAATAACGAATATCCAATGCCATTATATTCAGAAGGAAAAGATGAAGTTTTTGTTGGAAGAATCAGACGAGACCTCTCCCAACCCAAGACGCTGAATCTCTGGATCGTAGCAGACAATCTGCGAAAAGGAGCTGCAACCAACGCAGTACAGATCGCAGAATACCTGGTAGCAAACAACTTAGTATAAACTAACAAAATAAAAAAGAGTCTCAAAATTGAGATTCTTTTTTTTATCAAACTTATGAACGTTCAGAAGAATATCAATAAAGATAAAATAGGCTTTCAAAAATGGATCGCTGCTTTTGGAGTTATCTTATTCATTGGAAAGCTCGTTGCATGGAAATTAACTAATTCCGATGCCGTATTTTCTGATGCGATGGAAAGTATCGTCAATGTCATCAGTGCATTTATGGGATTGTATTCATTACATCTTGCAGCCAAACCAAAGGACGAAGACCACCCTTACGGCCACGGAAAAGTAGAATTCGTAACATCGGGAATCGAAGGTGCTTTGATTGCCATTGCGGGCATCATGATTATCTATGAAGGCGCAAATAGTTTAATTACAGGTAAAATATTAAATAAACTTGATTGGGGAATCTGGATTATTGCCGCAACAGCGATAGTTAACTATTTTCTCGGCTATATTTCCATTAAGAAAGGAGAAAGTGAAAACTCATTAGTTCTTATCTCTTCAGGGAAACATCTTCAATCTGATACGATTACAACTTTGGGTGTTGTGATAAGTTTAGTAATCGTTTATTTCACTAAAATTTATTGGATAGATTCTGCCGTAGCTTTAATTTTTGGACTTTACATCATTTTTGTAGGCTACAAAATCGTCCGTAAATCTTTAAGCGGAATTATGGATGAACAAGATCCAGATCTTTTAAATCAGATCGTTAAAGTTCTTGAAAACAACAGAAAAATAGAATGGATTGATATTCACAACATGAAAATCCAGCAATTCGGAGCTTCTTTACATATTGATGCTCACATTACGCTTCCCTGGTACTACACTCTCCGCGATGCCCACAAAGAAATGGAAAACGTGATTATTCTTTTAGCTAAAAATACAAAACGTACGGTCGAATTTAATTTTCATATGGATGATTGCAGAACTATTTCATGTCCTGTCTGTCAGATCAAAGACTGTCCTGTTCGCGAAAGAGAATTTGTAAAAAGAGTGGAATGGACGGCTGAAAATGTTACCAGAGAGGTTAAGCATACCGTACAATAATTTCGATTTACCTAAAATATTTTAGGTTTTGGCTAAAGCCAATTGATGAAAAAATTGTGTCATTCGTGAAGAATATCAGTGGAAATTTGTGTTTAATAACCCGCTTTCCCCATTTGCTTCCGATAATAAAACAACGGAATAATCAACAACAAGATCAAAGGCTGAATCACAAATCTTCTCATATAAAAAGAAAACAGATAACCGATTTCAAACCTGTCAGAAATACAATACAGATAAATCGGGAAAGTAATTGCGAAAATTATCGTTATCAATAAAGCTCCCTGCATCGTCCATTCTTTATTTTTAAATATAAAATGAATGATCACACAAGAGAAAAATAGGTTTAAAATAAATCTGAAAAGATGTCCAATAATTAATTTTCCCCACTCAAAATCAGGAAACGGAATATTTTTATTCGCCTCGTGAAAATAGTTGAGAAAAGGATCATAGAAGATTTTGTCTTCAAGCGCTCTCACACCTATAAGTCCGCACACTCCTATTATGACGAGAAACCAACTAAGAATTTTCATTTTTTAAAGCAAAGAATTTAATCCAAACAAGCCAAAGCAGAACCACAGTTCCGTAAATCACAGCCGGAAAAAAATAGTCATGCGCCATTTTCCCGTATTCTTTATGATCTGTAAATACAATATTCAAACCTGCAATCCTCAGGACATTCATAACATGAAGCAGTAAAAGACCTATTAAAGCAAAAACAAATGTCTTTAAACCTTTATAAAAAGCAAAAACAAAAGACACAAACAAGATCATTACAGAAACTGCATTGCAACCCTCCACCATTTTTGTCGCATAGCCTGTTTTTACATGAAACCAAACCGACTCACCTGCAATATCATCATATAATTTTGTAGGATAATTCATGAAATTTTGAACATACATCACCTGATCCGCGATCATTTTTGAAAAAGAATCGAGGCCTTTTCCTTGAAAACCATTCAAATAAAACTGATACCCAAAAAGCAACACCAAATAGATGATGATGAAACGCAATAAAATGCTTAAAACTGGTTTAAAATCCTTTAGCATGACGCAAAGATAAAAAATCAACTGATATTTAGTATATTTGTTTCCATATTATGACTTCCGAAAACGCAAAACGATTTTTTGAAAACTATATCGGTAAAAAATCTTCTGAGTTCATCACTTTGGCTCAAAGCGGTTCTGCGAGGGTAAATTTCGTGGCAACATCCGATACCAAAAAGTACATTATCACTTACAATGAAAATCTTCCGGAGAATGAAAGTTTTTTTTATTTTTCAGATATATTTTCTCAATTAAACCTTAATACTCCAACCATTTTCGCCATTTCTGATGACCGGAAAATATATATTCAGGAGTTTTTGGGCGGAAATACACTTTCTGAAATTATTTCAAAAGAAGGTTTATCCGAGAATATAAAATCTTTGGTAAAACAGACGTTGGAAAAACTTTTTCAGCTTCAAATTCAGACGCAGGGAAAAATAGATTTCAACAAAACTTTTGAATATGAAAGTTATGATGAGCTTCCAGTGATCCACGATTTATATTATTTTAAAAATTTCGTGGCCGATATTCTTGAGCTGGAATATCACAAGTCTACCCTACTGAAAGAATTTAAAAAGATCGTTAACCTCATCGAAAATCTTGAACCAAAAGGATTGATGATCCGTGATTTTCAGGCTAGAAATATTATGGTGAATGAAAATAATGATGTTTCATTTATCGATTATCAATCTGCAATGAAAGGCCCGTTGATGTATGATGTAATTTCTTTTCTGTTTCAGGCTAAAGCTAATTTCCCTGAAGATTTTAAAAATGAAATGCTCGAATTCTACATTGTACAATTTGAAAATAAAGAAACCCAACTTCAACTAAAAGATTCGGTTAAACCAATTCAATTGATGAGATTCTTGCAGGTTTTGGGAGCGTATGGTTTTAGAGGATTGATTCAGAGGAAACAACATTTCATTGCAAGCATAGAAAAGGGAATTGAAAACATCACAGAATTTACTCAAACCTGGGAAAATATGAAAGATTATCCTGAGCTTGAAAAAGTGATACAACAATTAAGTTTGGAGAAAACTAAGTTGAAAATCGAAGAAATTTTGAAAACATAAAGTCTTCGACTTCGCTCAGACTGACACTGTTAAAATTATGCTCATTTAAACAGTTAGTATTAGCGATGTCATCCTGAGCGAAGTCGAAGGATCTCTATAAAAGAAACTAAGTTTAGATTCCTCCGGAATGACAAAAGTGACTGAAGAAATAAAATAAACAATGAGCTGAATGGTTCAAATTAAAAGCCACAATAATTAAATATAAAAAAAATGCTACACATAGACATCCACAGTTTTTCATACAAAAAAGGAGGAATTCCTAAAGACGAATCAGGAAACGGAGGTGGTTTCACTTTCGACTGCAGAGGAATTTTAAATCCTGGAAGAGTTGAAGAATATAAAATCCAGACAGGAAACGACATCGGTGTTCAGGAATATCTTGAAACAAAAACAGAAATGCCTCAATTTTTAGAATTAATAAAAAGCATCGTTTCTATCAACATCGATAACTATTTATCAAGAGGTTTTGAAAACCTGCAGATCAATTTCGGATGTACTGGCGGACAGCACAGATCGGTATATTCAGCGATAAAAATTGCAGAATTCATCAAAGAAAAATACCCTGAAGGAACAGAAATTAGTCTTCACCATGACGAACAACACCAACTGAATTCATAAATGATAAGCCATAAATTATAAATGATTAATTTAAACCGCTTATTTTTTTATCAATTATCATCCATCACTTATCAATTATAAATAATGAAGGCTTTAATTTTTGCAGCAGGAAAAGGTACCCGTCTGAAACCTTTTACGGATCATCATCCAAAGGCTTTGGCTAAGGTGAATGGCATTCCGCTTTTAGAAAGAAATATAACTTATCTTAAAAGTTTTGGGATCAATGATTTTGTCATTAATGTCCATCATTTTGGAGATCAGATTATTGAGTTTTTAAAGAAAAACAATAATTTCAACTGTAACATTGAAGTTTCAGATGAAGCCAATGAACTGCTGGAAACTGGCGGTGGTTTGATTTTTGCTAGAAGATTCCTTGATCATGGGGAAGATTTTTTAATCATGAATGCTGATATTTTAACCAACATCAATATCACGGATATGGTTAAATACCACAAAAAGATAAAAGATTTTGCTACTTTAGCCGTTTCGGATAGGGAAAGTTCAAGAAAACTGCTTTTCAATGACGAATTGGTTTTAAGAGGCTGGCTCAATGTACAAACCGGCGAACAAAGGCTGGCAGAGTTCAATAAAGGATTCAAAGCGTTGGCTTTTAGCGGGGTGCATTGCATCAACCCTATCATTTTTAACAAGATAAAAAGAACAGGCAAATTTTCTGTTATGGAAGAATATCTGGATCTGATGCAGACCGAAAAAATACACGGTTTTGTACACGACAGCATCCTGATAGATGTAGGAAGACCAGAATCTGTAATAGAAGCCGAAAAACATTTTAAATAAATCTTCATGATGGAACTTGATGGAACGAGGGATGAAAGTTTAGTAAATCCGGAACTTGATATTAACGAAACAAAACTTCACAATAGTTTAAAACAAAAAGCCTGGGACGAGATCATTACCAAGGATAGCTGGATGGTTTTCAAGGTAATGGCAGAATTTGTAGACGGTTATGAAAAACTGGCTAAAATTGGTCCGTGTGTTTCTATTTTTGGCTCTGCAAGACTAAAGCCTGACAGTAAATATTACGAAATGGCTGTAGAAATTGCTGAGAAAATCACAAAAATCGGTTTCGGAATCATCACCGGAGGTGGCCCCGGAATTATGGAAGCCGGAAATAAGGGTGCTTTTAATGCGAAAGGAAAGTCGATCGGTTTAAATATTGATCTGCCTTTTGAGCAGCATTTCAATCCTTATATCAACAAGTCTTATTCCATGAATTTTGATTACTTCTTCGTGAGAAAAGTAATGTTTGTAAAATATTCTCAAGGTTTTGTCGTAATGCCGGGAGGATTCGGTACCTTGGACGAACTTACGGAAGCAATGACGTTAATTCAAACCAACAAAATTGGGAAATTTCCGATCGTTTTGGTCGGATCTGAATTTTGGGGCGGATTACTGGATTGGTTTAAAGCAACTTTGTTAAAAGAAAAAATGATCACAGAAGATGATCTTGATCTTTACAGAGTGGTAGACACGGCTGACGAAGCTGTTGCACATATCAAAGCGTTTTATGATAAGTATTCTGTGAACGTTAATTTTTAATTGGCATATTATTTGTGAACTATAAACTACAAGCATGATTGTAAATCTATTAATTAGAATGAAAAAACTTTTATATATATCAGGAATATTAACATTTTTTGTGTTAATGAGTTTCATGAATGTAGACTTTTTCTCTTCGATGACTAAAGTTGATTATATTGATGGAAGCAAGACGTTGAAGTTTACCACAAAGATGAATACGGATCATATTTCGGATGCCATAAAAATAAATCCCAACACAGCCGGATTTGAAGCGGAAGTAAAGAAATATGTAAATAATAACTTTGACGTGTACGTTAATGGTTCTCCAAAGACAATTACCTTTACCGGTAGCCAGGTAAGCGGGGAAACAGTTTGGGTCTATTTTGAAACCGGCGGGGTTTCAGACATAAGTACCATGAAAATTAAAAATACAATACTTTTAAGCGCTTTTCCAAAACAGATTAACTTGGTTAATATTGCTTACAAAGGAAGTCAGAAAACAATGAATTTCCAACGAGGAAAAGAAGTGAATGAAGTTTCTTTTTAAAAAATAAAATTTAATTTAAATAATAGACCACTGTTTTTTGCAGTGGTTTTTTGTTGTAATATACTAATCAATCCAGAGCCTTAGCTCCCTTATTCTTTTAGCATTCTATCTTCTGTAATTTGTCTGTATCAATAATTACGACTTTATCTTCTTCATAACTGTTATGAATCTATTACTATAATAAAAAAGAAAAGGACTGCAATTGCAGTCCTTTTCATATAATAAATATTAAAGTTTATTATTTTATTGAGCTTGGATGTTATCCAATTGAAGTGTTGTTGTAACACCTGTAGAAGCCCCTGAATATTCAAAAACAACAAAACCGTTACCTGTAAGTGCTGCAGGGATATTGTATGTTCCAGCAGGTGCTAATGTTCCGTATCCAGTTGTTGGAGTTGTAGGAATAGTAAATGCTGAAGTAATATCAGTTAATGTTGCGTTAGTAATATCTCCAAGAGGAGTATAGTTTGTAGTTGTATAAACTTTCAGAGCATTACCGTTATAGAAACCAACGTTAACATCAAATTTAAATGTGTTAGCTGCTGTAAAATCGATAGGAACAATAAAATATGTCAAATAGCTTCCAGAACCTGAATTCGCTCCTAGTTGAATATATTTATTGCTGCTGAAAGTTTTCAACTGCCAATATCTGTTACCTAAAACTGGATCATTAACATATTTAGGATAAACCTCCAGGTTTGTAGGTGTAAGAGAATAGCTTTCAAAGTTTTCAAGGAAGCTTCCTGAATATGTGATAGCAGTACCTCCTTTTGGTGGTGTAGAATCTACTCTATTTCCTGTAAACTTAATATCAGATACACTTCTGATAAGCATTTGCCAAGAAGTATTATATCTGCTTACAACAAATGTAACGGTTCCGTTTCCTTTTGGTAAAAGCTCACCTCCTGATTTGAAGAAGCCTGAATTTCTTATGATGGTTGTATTTCCAAATTTGTCTTCAATATTTCTATCAGTATCCAATCCTTGTCCTGCTGCATCATAGTCAATAAACTTTTTCTGTACCGGGAAAACTTCCGAAATAGCAAATTGGCTATCTGGAACACTCACCAAAGTATTTATTCTGCTATCTTGTTTCGCATCAGCCAAATTTGCAAGCTGAGTAGGAATAAGAGTCTGGATATCCATTGCTCCGTTTCCGTTACAAACACCAGACATATATCTTCCTACCAAAGCACTTGGTATTCTACCAATTGCAAAATTAGGATCTACAGAACCAATTTTTACAGCTCCTCTATCTAATCCTAAACGTAAACCTTTAGCATTAATTCTGATATGACTTCCTGCAGGATATTCTGCAAAGTTACTTGCCTTATCCACTTCTATCTGCAAACCAATAGTTGGGTTTGAAGGTTTATCCTGGAAAGAAATAGTTTTATAGAAATTTCCCTGCTCATCAGAAGAAACTACATATCCGTCGAATACCTGATCAGTAGTTACAAGATAAGTTCCCGATGCAGGCGCCTGAGCTGCAAAAGCCGCCATAGTCATTGTAGGCTCTCCAAATTTGTTTGTACAACTAATGGGTGGAGTCTCCCAATCATCGTTCTTGACACAAGAAGACACGATAGACAGTATACCTACCGCTAAAAATGTCGATTTAAAAAAGTTAGTGATATTATTCATTTGTTATATTTTTTATTTATTAGAATCTCAATTGTAAATTAATAAAGTATGAACGTCCTTGAGTGTACCAATATTTTGGACCAAAAGAAGGCGTTGAGCTATAATAATCTGCAGCAAAATCTCTTGCCTTAGTTTCTCTTGTCTGCTCGAAACCTCCGGTAATATATCTCTTATTATCAAAAATATTGTTTACAGATGCTGTTAGTAATAAATAATATTTACCTACCATGAATGATTTTCCTGCATTAGCATTAAAGAAAAACGCTGACGGCAGTTTTACGGGCTTCAACATATCACGAACATCTGTCTCTGTTAAACCTTCAAACGGTAAATTTGTATCAGGATCAATAGTAAAGTTTGTCGTTCTTAGAGCTGGTGCTGGATCCAGGAAATTATCATCAAAATAGTTCCAGTTTGCTCCTACCCACCAATATTTAGGGTTATTGTAACGTAAACCTAAAGAGAAAGCCTGTTGAGGAGTTCCTCCTTGTTTATAATTTTTGATATAAGCTTTTCCGAATGGTGTAAGATTACTTCCGGAAGCATCAGATACCAAATATACATCAGGATTATTACGGTATGTATATTGTCCGTAACTCGCTAAACCTTGTACAGATAAAGTAGGAATAATTTTTACATCAATACCTAATTCTGCTCCAATGTTTCTTTTTTCCACATTAGACATTACCTGAGTTACGAATGCACTTTGCACCTGAGAAACTGATCCATCGGGATTCGTATTGTTTATTTGGATTCCATCTGCGAAGAATCTCTGAACATTCGTTTCATTTTCAGTATCTACGATATAACCTGTAGCTCTTAATTTAACGAATGGTGTACTCATTACATAACTTAAATCATTAGCAATATATACTGTACTTTTGATATTCGGGTTTACTAAAGGATTAACTCTTGGATTAATGAATAAATCCTCTAAATATGGCGCCTGATTGTACATTGCTCCATTATAAACCAAGAAATTTCTACCATTAAGACGGTAAACAACCTGACCTTTTAAACCGTAATTCCAGAAATTGTAATCTTTACTTTTTCCGTAAGAATTTTCGTATAAATAATGTTTAAATAAACCTTCTCTGTTTGAAGAAGAATACCCCGCCAAGGCAGAAACAAACACGTCAAAATTACCTGTAGAGAATTTTAATCCCGGATTTACTTTCACCTCCTGTCTTCTAAGGATATAGTTGTAAGTCATACGATCTCCGACTTTTACACCAACATTAGGATCAAGTGTATTATAATATCCTGTAGACCCTGGTCTTGTAGACTCTTTGAAAGGATCTACATTAATTGCAAAATCTCCTCCTAAAAGATCTTTCATTTCACGATAAAGTTCAGATCTGTAGTTTTGATAAGAAACGTTTAGTATAAACTTTGTACGATCGTTGAAATTATAGGTATAGTGAGTAGATGCGTTGAAAATTTTATCATCACTTACATCATCAACTAAATAAACCAATGAGCGATTTCCATTTAATCCATACAAACGCATTGTTTCCTCTCTTCTATTTGCATCAAACTTTTGATTATTATAATAAAGTTGATTCCAATTTATCTGAGTAACATCAGGATTTCCTGTTTGCCAGTTATTAAGCCTTGTTTGGTATGAATCCCATGCAGTTACATAATCTGATGAAGTTGTATCCGGGTTCTGTGTAAGCTGGTAATTTACATTATTAAGATCGAAACTCGGTAAATTCCTGTAATAGGTTGGTGATGGATTTGAAACGCCATTCCAATCTAAACGCGATCCTCTGTCTTTACCAAATTGATAAGAAACAGATGTCCAAAGATTAGATTTCTTATTGATTTTCCAGAAATCCTGAAGTTGGAATAGTGGTTGAAAGCCTCTTCTGACTCTCTCGCTTCTTTTTTCTCCATCTTGCCATCCCCAATAAGAATTATAATGTACACCTCTGTAATCATAAACCTCCTGAGTACTCGGACTCGCTGTAGATCTTCTGTAAGGAGCACCGATAGCATTAAAAGTTATCGTATGTTTATCACTGAACTTTTTCTCAATACCAACGTACGCGCCGTAAGCATCATAGAAAGTTCCTTCCTGAATTCCTTCTTCTGCCCATCTTCTGGCTCCCATTACCGTAAACGCCCATCCTTTTTTGCTCATTCCTGAGGTATATCTAAGAGATGTTCTGTTTCTGTAATTTCTGTTCGTTAAAGATTGAGTAAACTGGAATCCTTTTCTATACTCACTAGCCTTAGTATTTTTATAAATAACCGAGCTGTTTCCACCGAATGCATATTCTGATGGTGAATGATTTGCTGAAATTTCAGGGTATCTCGTGATCTCGTTAAGACCACCCCAGTTTCCAAAATCAACATTACCGTTATCAGATTTAACCATAGAAACACCATTCAACATAGATTCTCCCGATCTTCCGTCAATTCCTCTTGGGCGGAACCAGTAAAATCCTAAATCAAATGCCGCGATTCTGCTGAAAACATCTTGAGAAGACTGTAACAAACCTACTGTAGAAGCCTGGCTGTTGCTGCTATCGTCATCGTCATCGCTGTCTATGATTGCCAATCCCTGATCTGCGTTTGTAAGGGTAGGATAAAGAGTAATTGCTCCTAAATCCTTTCTTTTTTCGTCACTGATTACGTCAAACTCCATTACTTTTGTTTCGTAATTCGGTTTCGCAATCATAATTTGGTAATGCCCCGGCTGCAAATCAACAAACTGGAAATATCCAATTTTATCGGCCGTTACATCATTGTCATTCCCTTTAAGATCTACTTGTGCCCTTTCAATGGGCTTCCCATCAGCATCTTTAAGATACGCAAATACAGTAGTCTGCGCAAAATAGAATGAAGCGGGAAGTAAAGTAAATAAAGAGACTAATGATAGTTTTTTAATCATGAGTATATTATTTTTTTTAAATACTTTTTACCTTAATTATCAATAGGTTAAAACTTGGGGGCACAAATTTAGTCAAAATTTATAATTAACAATTTTTTTAACATTATTTTTTCTTAACATTGCAAGCTTTTAAGATAAAAACGAGTAGCTCTTCATTAAATTATTATAAATTTACAAATAATTAAAACTGAAAGAGTTAAAAAAAAGTAAATTTGTCGATTAATTAATTTTAATATTAAATGAGAAAATTTTTAAGTTTTATTGCCGTGATTTGTACGGTAATGACTTTTGCACAACAGCAAGGTAAATTAAGAAAAGTTGCCGCAGTAGGCTTTTTAAATGTAGAAAACCTTTGGGACACAATCCGTTCCGCAGACTATATAGACGGCACAAAAGATATAAAAAATCCGGCTTTTCACAGAAGTATTCCTTTGGATTCTATTAAATTTTTAGAAGCTGAAAAATATGACGGAAATTGGAGCGACAGCTCTCTAAAAGGCAAAAAAGCAGTAAGATATCAAAGTGGTTCAGAAGAATTTACACCAAGCAGCGGTAAAAATTATAATACTAAAATTTACAACGCAAAATTAGCTAATGAAGCTAAAGTAATTTCAGAGCTTGGTTCGCAATACACGAAAACAGCTCCGGTAGTTGTTGGTTTAATTGAGGTTGAAAACAGACAGGTTATTCAGGACTTAATTAAGCAACCAGCTTTGGCGAAATTCGATTACGGAATTATTCATTACAACTCTTATGATTACAGAGGAATTGATGTTGCTTTGATCTATCAAAAAAGAAGATTTACAGTGACAAATTCTCTTAAAAAAGAATTGAAAGTTTACGGAGATGACGGAAGAAGAGAATACACAAGAGATATTTTGGTAGTAACGGGCTTCCTTGACAATGAAAAAGTAGCCTTCTTTATGAATCACTGGCCGTCAAGAAGAGGTGGTGAAGCTATTTCTTTACCAAAAAGAAATGCAGCCGCAGCTTTACTAAAACAACAAATGGACAGTATAAGAACAGCAGATCCTACGACAAAACTTTTCGCAATGGGAGACTTTAACGATGATCCTGTAAGTTCAAGTTTAAAAAATCATTTAAAAGCTCAGGCAAGTCCGAAAGATTTAAGTGATGCAAATCCTTATCTTAATTTAATGTATCCTTTATACAAAAAAGGAGTTGCTTCTCTAGCTTATCAGGATGCGCCGAACTTGTTTGATCAGATTATTGTTTCTAAGAATTTAATTTCTGATCAGGTAACGAAAGACTATTCTGTTTTCAAGGCTGAAATCTACGCTCCAGCTTATTTAGTTAATAAAGAAGGAAATTATAAAGGCTATCCTTTCAGATCCTGGAATGGGGATCAGTTTACAGGAGGCTACAGTGACCACTTTCCGGCATTTGTGATACTTCAAAAAGAACAATAAAATATAAAGCACTCGATTCGGGTGCTTTTTTTTGGTAATTACTTAAATATTAGCTTTTCCAGATAAATAGATGGTAAATAGTATTTGTTCAAGTTCTTATAAAATAATTCAAAAGACAGAACTCATAAATTTTTAACAACTTAGTAAATTTTTGATTAGATTTGTATTTCACTGATTAATGAAATTTCAGTGAATAAAAAATTAATAATCAAAAACTCTACATCAAGATTCATGAAGAAAATGTTCTCTGCACTTTCTGTGCTATCGGTATGCTTACTTTTAGAAAAAGGAGGGATAAATCTAGGTGAGTTCCAAATAAAACTTTTATAAAAAACGGAAGAGATTTCACTCAATACTATCGAACCAAACAGGCTGATCACATATCAGCAGAAGAGAACTAAACCATTGGAAAATCAAAATCAAAACAAATAATTATCATGAGAAACAGAATTTACATTTTATTAATGCTCTTTAGCTTTGGAGTCAGCTCAATATCCGCGCAAGGAGAGAATGACAATTGGTATTTTGGAAACAAAGCAGCTATAAATTTTTCAAATTACCCTCCCACAGCAATCAGCAATAGTGCGATGAATACATATGAAGCATGCGGTTCTGTAAGTGACAAAAATGGAAAACTACTCTTCTATGCAAGTCCTGAGAAAATTTGGAACAGACAAAATCAGCCGATGCCAAATGGAAGCTTAGTATCCTATATGGACACTGCTCAACAACTTGCTATTGTAAAAAACCCGGCAAACGATAATCAATACTATGTTTTTACAACTGGAGTAAACGGTATTATAAATAATAGTTACAGAATCAGTTATACAATTGTTGACATGTCTGCTGGTAATATTGGCACAGATGGAAGCCCCCTTGGAGACGTTTTACCACGTTTTAAACAAATTCCTGTATTGGATGATGTAGGAAATCTATTTTATACCGAAGCAATAACAATTATACCTCATCCAGATGGTGAATCATTCTGGGTATTAATTCCAAATGATAAAAGACTGTATGCTTATCGACTTGATGCCAATGGACTTGACAATGGCAATCCTGTTATAAGTAATCTTGATGCACAAATAAGTGGCAATCATTATGGTATAAAAGTTTCACCTAGAGTACATGGTAGCAGTTTTTCGAATTATGTCTGTATTTCACCTTGGGCAGACACTTATGTGAGCTTCTCTTTGCCAGATAGTTATTTTACAAATCTGATATATTCATTTGACGCCACTGCCGGGAAAATTACTTCAGATTTTTCTTTACATGTAAATGCTTTAAGAACATATTCCGCTGAATTTAATAAAGATGCATCTGTGTTGTTTTTGGGAGCTAAAGATATTTATGCTGTTGATTTAAACAATTCGAACTCTTCATCAGTTCAGTCGATGATGATTTATGATGATCCTCAGCCTTATAATATGGGTACGGGTATGGCTATTCAAAGAAATATACTTGGTGACATTTATGTAAGTAGAAATTTTGAACTCCACTTAGCTCAAATAACAAAACCAAACGTATATGGTCCTAGTATTGGTGTCGATCTTAATGCCATTCATTTAGGTGGGGCAAGTACGACTTCCGGGCTTCCACAAATAATTCCAATGTTAGATCAATCAGACGGTTATCGTTTTGGTGTGAATAGTTTGGCTTTAACACCTAAAAATAGCAAGAATCAAAAAGGAATGGTTCTGAATTTAGATATGGAAGAAAGAAAATCTTTAAATAACCAGATTGATATTCATCCAAATCCAGCTTCTACATTTGTAAATATAAATTCAGGAAATGAAAAAATTACTTCTTGGCAATTATTTGACATTTCAGGGAAAAATGTTTTAAATGGAACTTCTAATCAAGTAAATGTACAGGGCCTACCTAAAGCTATGTATTTATTAAAAATTAATATTAACAATAAAATAACTACTAAAAAGGTTATCGTAAAATAATAATTTAAAATAAAAGACAATAAAAAAGGTTCAGAAAATTCTGAACCTTTTATTTTTATATCGTTTGAAGATTATTTGTTGAATAATTCCTCAACTTTATCCCAGTTTACAACAGAGAAAAACGCTGAAACATAATCAGGTCTTCTGTTTTGATAGTTTAAATAATAAGCATGTTCCCAAACATCAAGTCCTAAAACAGGAGTTCCTTTAACGTCTGCAACAGGCATTAACGGGTTATCTTGGTTTGGAGTTGAAGAAACTGAAACAGAACCGTCAGCATTTTTAACTAACCAAGCCCATCCAGAACCGAATCTTGTTTTTGCAGCCTCAGAAAAATCATTTTTGAATTTTTCAAGACCACCGTAAGCTTCGATAGCAGCTTTTACATTTCCTACAGGCTCATTGCTTCCTCCTGGAGTTAAAATTTCCCAGAATAAAGAGTGGTTGAAGTGACCTCCACCGTTATTTCTTACTGCAGGCTTGTCAGTTCCAGTCTGGCAGATTTCTTCGATTGTTTTTCCAGCTAGTTCTGTACCTTCAATTGCTTTATTTAAATTGTCGATATATGCTTGGTGATGTTTTGTATGGTGAATCTCCATAGTTTTTGCATCAATAGTTGGCTCTAATGCATCGTAAGCATATCCTAATTTTGGTAATTCAAATGACATAATTTTATTTTTAATGTTATAATTCAAAGTTAGCCAATAAATGACCGATTATCAAAAATTGGGGATTATTTTAATAAATCTTTAACATTGATATAGTAGATTCTATAATTATTTTAATTAAAAAAATTAAGTTTAGAAAAAATCAAAACAAAAAGCACAGATATAAAACCTGTGCTTCTCATTTAACAATATTAAATTAAATTATTTATTCATGGACATCAAGAACTCTTCGTTATTTAAAGTTCCTCTGATGTTTTTATTTACAAATTCCATTGCTTCAATAGGATTCATTTCAGAAAGATATTTTCTGAAGATCCACATTCTCTGAGAAGTAACCTCATCTAGCAATAGATCATCTCTTCTTGTACTTGAAGAAATAAGATCAATAGCAGGATAAATTCTTCTGTTAGCAATTTTTCTGTCTAATTGAAGTTCCATGTTTCCGGTACCTTTGAATTCTTCAAAAATAACCTCATCCATTTTAGAACCTGTATCGATAAGAGCTGTTGCAATGATCGTTAAAGATCCACCACCTTCAATTTTTCTTGCCGCTCCGAAGAATCTTTTCGGCTTGTGAAGAGCATTCGCATCAACACCTCCCGAAAGAACCTTACCAGAAGCAGGCGTTACTGTATTGTAAGCTCTTGCTAATCTTGTAATTGAGTCTAATAAAATCACAACATCGTGTCCGCATTCAACCATTCTCTGAGCTTTCGCTAAAACAAGGTTGGCAACTTTTACATGCTTATCTGCCGCTTCATCAAATGTAGATGCGATAACTTCCGCATTTACACTTCTTTCCATATCGGTAACTTCTTCAGGACGTTCGTCGATCAAAAGAACCATCATATATACTTCTGGGTGATTGGATGCGATAGAATTTGCAATATCTTTCAACAACATTGTTTTACCAGTTTTCGGCTGTGCAACGATCATTGCTCTCTGTCCTTTCCCGATTGGCGCGAATAAATCAACAATTCTTGTAGACATTGTAGAGTTATCTCCTGCCAAGTTAAATTTCTCTTCAGGGAAAAGTGGAGTTAAATATTCAAAAGCAACACGATCTTTAATAAATGCAAGATCACGTCCGTTAACTTCTACCGGTTTTAATAAAGAAAAGTATTTTTCACCTTCTTTTGGAAGTCTTACAATACCTCTTACCGTATCACCAGTTTTCAATCCGAAATTTCTGATCTGTGCAGTAGAAACATATACGTCATCCGGAGACGAAATATAGCTAAAATCTGAAGAACGTAAAAATCCGTAGTTATCCGGCAATATCTCTAAAACCCCTTCAATACTAACCATTCCATCAAAGTTGAACTCCTTTCTATGGTGTTCCTGATGATCTTCGTTTCTGTCAGAATTCCTGTTTTGATTTTGATTAGGGTTCTGATTCTGATTCGAATGTTGGTTTTGATTCTGGTTTTGCCCTTGGTTAGGATTTTGAGCCTGTCCCTGATTAGGATTTTGATTTGAGCTCTGACCTTGGTTCGGGTTTTGGTTTTTATGTTGGCTTCCACTGTTCTGTGGATGGTTTTGTCCTTTTTGAGGTCTGGCCTGCGGTTGTTGTTGAGGGTTGCTAGGCTTTTCTTCTGCTGCCGGAGCAGATTCCTGAGATTCTGTGTTTTTAGGAGCTTGAGGTTTTTCCTGAACAGGACTTTCTACATTACTTGTATTTGTAGGAAGCCTTTTTCTTTTTTTTCTTGCAGCTTCTGCCTTTGCTGCTGCATCATCATTTGCAGTTTCAGCTTTTGGAGCTTGGGGCTTTACTTCTTCGGAAACAATTTCTTTTTCAACAGCTTTTTCTTCTTCTTTTGGTTTTGTTTCTACCGGAGCTTTTGCCTCAGGCTTAGGTTTTGGCGTCCTTTTCGGAGCAGCCTTTTTTACAGGAGCTTTCGCTTCTTTCTCTGGCGGATTTTCTTCAGTATTCATACTGCTTTCTGTGGCGTTGAAATAATCTTTTGCAACTTTAGGGTTAGAAGCCTGAAAATCAAGAACTGCAAAGATCTTATCATTCTCATTGCTGTTTCTTGCAACTTTAACGCCCAAATCCTTTAAGATTTTAGTCAGTTCCGTTACGGATTTTGACCTTAACGTTTCTATGTTAAACATATTTAATGTAAAAATGTAATTAATTGTGAGTAAGAAAAGTAAGTCCGGTGACTATTGTTTTCAAGTACATTGTATAATGCAAATCTACACTTATTTTTGAATTGTGCAAAATTTATGCTACTTTTGCCTAGAATTAAATATTCAATGCTACAAAGAATACAGACTATATGGGTTTTTCTGGCAGTTTTAGCTGCTGTGTTTCTGTTCGTTACAGGACAAGATGTTGCCGTTTTCGGTACTATTCCTGTGATAAATATTGGTAGTGTGGTACTTGTTTTGGTTGGATTACTGAGTGTATTCAGCTTTAAAAACAGAAAAAGACAAATTTTGCTGAATCATATCAGCATCATTATAAACGTTTTGTTGATTGGTGTATTGGCGTACTGGTTACTAAGCTCACCCGGAGGAATTCAATTTCCTGAGAAGGGTGTTGAGCCGATTTTTCCATTGATCGCGATTATCTGTCTGCTTATAGCAAACATTTATATCCGAAAAGATGAGAGGCTCGTGAAATCTGTAGACAGACTTCGATAACCGAAACAACGATTTTTTGAGTAGAACAGCTTCTTTTTAGGAGCTGTTTTTTTGTTTTTTTCTCCCACGGATTTCACAGATTTGCACAGATGATTGCGTATAATCTTTAAGTTTAATAAAAAATATGCATAAACATCTGTGCAAATCTGTGAAATCCGTGGGAAATAAAATTTATACCATTTAATGCAACATTTTATTTTAAATTGCGACAGATTATTAAAATTTATCTATTCATGAAAAAACTAGCTTATCTTACTCTATCCCTTTTCTCAGCATTTACTTTCGCGCAGGAAGTTTCTAAGGAAAGAATAAATACCGTAATTTCAACGTTGGCATCAGACGAAATGAAAGGCCGTGAAATCGGAACTCCTGAAAATGAAAATGCAGCAAATTATATCGCAAAGCTTTTCAAAGAAAATAATTTAGAATATTGTACAGGAAATTCTTATTTGGTTCCATTTACTTATAAAGGGAAAACAGTTTATAATGTTTGTGGTGTTCAAAAAGGAAAAACAGATAAATATTTAGGTTTCTCAGGACATTTCGATCATATTGGAATGAACAATAAAAGTGGAGATAACATTTATAATGGAGCTGACGATGATGCAAGCGGAATCACAACTTTAGTCGGAATTTCAGATTATTTCAAAAATAAAAAGCCTGAGTTCTCAATGGTTTTCATGGCATTTAATGGTGAAGAAAAAGGAATGTTGGGCTCTACAGCAATCGCTGATGATAAAAATTTAGATAAAATTTACAATAACTTATATGCTCTTTTCAATTTCGAAATGGTAGCTACAGAATCTCAATTCGGGAAAAATGCAGTTTTCATGACTGGTGATGAATTTTCGGATTTAGATGAACTTTTCAATAAAAATGCAGTGCACGGATTAAAAATCAACGCAGATCCTTACGCTTCAGAGCAATTATTTTACAGATCGGATAATGTGAACTTTGTTAAGAAGAAAATCATCGCTCATTCAATTTCAACAGCTGATATGACGAAAATTAAACATTATCACCAGGTAAATGACGATGTAAGCATTGTTGATTTTGATAATATGAGTCAAATTATCAATAATTTCGGGAAGACTTTGGAAAAATTAAGTCCTAAGAATTTCGCACCGAAATACAATGATAAAGTAAAGTTTTAATAAAAAATAAGAGAGTGTTACCTATAAAAGTAGCACTCTTTCTTTTAAATATAGATTTTAACAAAATCACGCTGTAACAAAAAAGATTCTATTGGGACATATTAATTAAAGTAAAATAGGATTTAGAACGTCTTATCATTATATTTTAATTAATTTTGCTATCCAATTTTTCATTGAATGAACGAATATAAAAAAATACTAAAATTCGCGAGACCGCACCAAAAATACATTTACGGAAGTTTATTTTTTAATCTAATGTATTCTTTATTCCAAATTGCTTCTCTTGGAACTATTCTACCGGTTTTGGGAATGCTTTTCGGAACCATTAAACCAGAAGACTATAAAATAGCCCCTGTTTATTCAGGGAATATAGGAGATTTCTTTTCTTATTTAAAGAATTATTCTAATTATTACGTTCAAAGTTTAGTAAGTGAATACGGCTCACTGAATGTACTTGCCTGGCTTTGTATCATTACTGCCTTTATGTTTTTTCTGAGAAATGCTTTCCGTTATTTTGGATCTTTTCTTTTAATTAATTATCGTGTAGGTGTAACAAAAGACCTTCGTGGAGCTATGTATCGCAAAATACTGTCTTTACCTGTTTCATTTTTTACAGATAGCCGAAAAGGAGATATGATGTCCCGTATGTCAAATGATGTAGGTGAGGTTGAAGGGAGTATTTTAGGAAGTTTAATAGAGCTTGTAAATGCTCCATTTATGCTGATCAGTACTTTGGTTACTTTATTCTTTTTAAGTCCGGAAATGACCCTGTTTTCATTATTGGTTTTGCCTGTAATGGGAACAATGATTGCTTTGATAGGAAAAAGTCTTAAAAAAGATTCCCATGAAGCACAGCACGAATTAGGAACGTTATTTTCTATCGTAGATGAAACTTTGAAATCATCAAAAGTAATCAAGATTTTTAACGCTGATAAGATAATGGATAATCGATTTACGCAGTCTATGCATAGATGGCTTTCCAGTTCGATAAGTTTAGGGAGAAAGAAAGAATTGGCATCTCCAATGAGCGAATTTTTAGGATCAATTACCTTTTTAATTATCGCTTGGTATGGTGGAAAACAAATTATTGTTGAACAAAGTATTTCACCCGCTGATTTCTTAGTTTTTCTAGGGATGTTCTTCCAGATATTACCTCCTGCAAAAAGTTTATCAAACTCAATATCAAGCATTCAGAAAGGAGAGGCTTCTCTTAAAAGAGTATTGGAGATTTTGGATGCAGATGTTAAAATCGATGAAGTTCCTAATCCTGTTTCAATCTCAACACTTAATAATCAAATTGAATTTAATGACATTGGATTTTACTATGACAAAGACAATGTAATTCTTAAAAATTTCTCAATTACAATTCCAAAGGGTAAAACTATAGCTCTTGTTGGGCAAAGTGGTAGTGGAAAAACAACCATTGCCAACTTATTAGCAAGATTCTATGATGTTTCTGAAGGTGAAATTTTAATTGACGGAGTAAATATTAAACACTTAAAGCTAAAAGAATTCAGAGAACTTTTAGGAATGGTAACCCAGGAATCGGTATTATTTAATGATACAGTTTACAATAATATTTTGATGGGGAAGCCTAATGCTACTAAAGAAGAGGTAATAGCAGCGGCTAAAGTGGCTAATGCAGATATCTTTATTACTCAGCTTCCAAATGGTTATGAAACCAACATCGGAGATGATGGCGGAAAGTTATCCGGAGGTCAAAAACAAAGAGTTTCTATCGCCAGAGCGGTTCTTAAAAACCCTCCAATCATGATTTTGGATGAAGCAACTTCAGCTTTGGATACAGAATCTGAAAAATTTGTTCAGGATGCCCTAGAAAACATGATGGCAAACAGAACGTCATTGATTATTGCACACAGACTTTCAACCATTCAAAAAGCAGACTGGATTGTTGTAATGGAAAAAGGCGATATCGTAGAACAGGGAACTCACCACGAACTTATCGCAAAAAGAGGAGTTTACAACAAACTCGTTGAGCTTCAGAATTTTGATTAAATCTTTTTAAACTTCCATTTAAAATGAACCCAATACAAGAGTATTTCTACAGAATTAAAGAGCCTGATAGAAGTACTCTTCTTTTTTTAAGGCAAAAGATATTAGAATCAGATACCGAAAACATTACTGAAACCTTGAGTTTCGGGCTTCCATTTTTTAAGTATAAAAAGAAAATGCTGTGTTATTTATATTACAGCAAAAAACATAAGAAACATTATGTAAGCTTTTATCATGGTGACAGACTTGAGCATCCGGAATTGATTCAGGAAGGCAGAAAGAAGTTTAAAATCCTTTTAATTAATATGGAAGAGGACTTGCCTGTTGAGCTGATTTTGAAGTTGATTAATGAAGTGAAGCAGTATATAAAATAGATTACAGTAATTTATGTTTAAACAAAAAAAGACCGCTCCTTTCGAAACAGTCTTACATATATTTTTGATTAAACCTTAATCCTTCATTCTCGCGATAACATCCAATCCACCTTTCGTGATGTCTCCGATTTTACATGTAATTTCCGTATCTAACGGTAAGAAAACATCCATTCTTGAACCGAATTTGATGAACCCGAACTCATGTCCAGCTTTCGCCTGATCTCCTTCATTACAATAGAAAACGATTCTTCTAGCCACATATCCTGCGATTTGTCTGAAAACCACTTTATGATTCGTCATACTTTCAACAGCAACGGTTGTTCTTTCGTTTTCTGTAGAAGATTTCTCGTGCCACGCAACAAGATATTTTCCCGGGTGATATTTTTTATAGATCACTTTTCCTGAAACAGGATATCTACAGATATGAACATTCAAAGGTGACATGAAGATAGAAACCTGAATAGCCTTTCCTTTGATAAACTCATCTTCGTCTACTTCTTTGATCATTACTACTTTCCCGTCAACCGGAGCAATAACATTCTCTCTGTGTTCCAAAATGTCACGGTTCGGAACTCTGAAGAACCAAAATACCAAACTGTAAACAATCAATAATGGCATAATGATCAGTAGCGACCACATTTTAAGAAAATAAATAGCCAACACACTAATAATAATAAATAGTATCGTTGCTACTGTGATCGTCCCTTTTGACTCCTTATGTAATTTCATGAGATTAAATAAATTTTTCTAAAATAAAGTACAAATATACGACAGGCGCGCAAATTAAAAAACTATCCAGCCTATCTAATACGCCACCATGCCCCGGAAGGATGTTCCCGCTGTCTTTTACACCGAAATTTCTTTTCAGTTGACTCTCTACTAAGTCTCCTAATGGTGCAAATGCAGCCACCAAGAACCCAACAATCATCCAGTTTCCTCTAAGTTCAGGCTGATAATGTTCAATGAAGTATGATAACACTAAAGTCAATACTACTCCACCAATATATCCTTCCCAAGTTTTTTTAGGAGAGATTTTAGGAGCCATTTTATGTTTTCCGAAAAACTTTCCTGTTAGGTACGCAAAAGTATCACTGCTCCATATCAGAACAAATAAGAAAAGAACTTCTAAAGAGAATGTATTTTCGTACGTAGAAAACTTTGGTAAGCCCAATGCAAAACTAAACGGCAGAGCCACGTAAATGACTGTAAAAATAAGTTTTCCGCTATCGAAGTATAATTCGTTAGCATATTTAAATAAAGTAATAACAGCAATTAAAATCAATGAAAGAGCCAATATTTCGCTCAGTCTGAAATTAAAATAGAAGTCGTGATAGAAATATCTTTTAGAAAACATATAAAAAATAACCAAAATGACAGGAAATACCACCCATTTTTCATATCCTTTTCCAAATTTCATAAGCTTTACACATTCCCATGATCCTACAACCATTAGAAAAGTGATCAAACCGTAATATAAATATTGTTGTTTAACGAGGTCCGGAGAAATACTGTTGATCAGCTGCGCTCCCAACGGAGTCGTACAAAGAATAATAACTGCAACATAAACAATTCCCGAGAGCGTTCTTTGAATAAGATTTTTGTCCAAGATTTAAATTTTAGAAGTTGATGCTAATCTTCAAGCAGCAATAAAAACAGTTTTGTATTGGCATTAGAAGAAGTATCTAATTTTGACTGATTTCCGCTGATGGAAGTAAGGTTTTTAATATTTCCGTTCCTTTTGATTTTCCCCATCGCATCATTAAGATTATTTACGATCTGAGATACATTTGCCATAATAATAATTTTATTTGGCAGTCTTGAAGAATGGTAATGCAGGATATTATTGTGAGAAAGCATGATTCTGCCGTCGTAAGCAATAAGATACTCACAAGTGATGAAAGCCGCATCATTGGAATGTTCAAAATCTGAAGTATAAAGAGCTTTTACAACATTCAGAAAACTCTGAAGTTCCTTATCCCAACAAAACATATTGTTGATACCTTCTATTTTTATGATTTGATTTAAAGTCTGTAGAGCTTCCGCTTCATCTGCACAGTAATTGAAAAATCCTCCGGAATGCGTAAACAATTGCGCAAACTTATAGTCGAGATCCGCATTTTTAAGCGAGTCCCCTAGTTTCTCCAAACTCTGTTTGTCTTCTTCCTCAGGTTGGTTGGTAAGTTTGCTTACAATTCTCTTGAATAAACTCAACTTAATTTATTTTTAGTCAACTTTATACAAAAATAGAAAATTAATTACAATAGATTCTAAAAATGTAGCCTTAAATATGAAAAAACCTGACAATTTTGTGTTGTCAGGTTTTTGTAATATGTTTTTGAGGTATTTTAAAGTTGAGTCGGGCTTTCTGGAGCCTGAATTTCACTTCCCTCTTCTTTGTCTTTGATAATGATTTCCTCACTCGGTTCTTTCGCTGCTGCGATCGTACTTGTAACAGGTCTTTCTGTTAGCTCAGGATCCCATGCTCTTTTTCCGAAGATATCCTCAAGGTCTTCACGGAATATCACTTCTTTTTCTAAAAGTTTATTCGCCAAAGCATCAAGCTTATCTTTATTTTCAGTAAGAATCTGAACTGCTCTCTGATATTGATTTTCAATAATTGATTTTATTTCAACATCAATTTTATTAGCTGTTTCCTCAGAATATGGTTTACCGAAGTTGTATTCAGATTGCCCTGAACTATCGTAGTAAGAAATGTTACCGATATTTGGACTTAATCCATATACAGTAACCATCGCCTGAGCTCTTTTCGTTACACTTTCCAAATCAGATAATGCACCTGTTGAAATATTGTTGAAAATAACCTGCTCTGCTGCTCTACCTCCTAACGTTGCACATAATTCGTCCAACATCTGTTCAGTCGTTGTCAATTGTCTTTCCTCAGGAAGATACCAAGCTGCTCCTAAAGAACGTCCTCTTGGTACAATCGTTACTTTTAACAATGGAGCTGCATGTTCTACCAACCAAGAGATTGTAGCGTGACCAGCTTCATGATAAGCAACTCTCTTCTTTTCTGAAGGTTTGATTGCCATATTTTTCTTCTCAAGACCTCCGATGATTCTGTCTACAGCATCAAGGAAATCCTGTTTAGTAACTGAAGTATGACTATTTCTAGCTGCAATCAATGCTGCTTCGTTACAAACATTCGCAATATCCGCACCACTGAATCCGGGAGTTTGTTTTGCTAAGAAATCTCTGTCAACTGTATCATCAAGCTTAATTTTAAGCAAATGAACATCAAAAATCTCTCTTCTTTCATGTAATTCAGGAAGGTCAACATAAATCGAACGGTCAAAACGACCTGCTCTCATCAAGGCTTTATCTAAGATATCAGCTCTGTTGGTTGCAGCCATAACGATTACGTTCACGTCTGTTCCAAATCCGTCCATTTCTGTAAGAAGCTGGTTCAATGTATTTTCTCTTTCGTCGTTTCCGCCTGAGAAATTGTTTTTACCTCTTGCACGTCCGATAGCATCAATCTCATCAATAAAGATGATTGCCGGAGATTTTGCTTTTGCCTGAGCAAATAAATCTCTAACTCTTGAAGCACCTACTCCTACAAACATTTCAACAAAATCTGAACCTGAAAGCGAGAAGAACGGAACTTTAGCTTCACCTGCAACAGCTTTAGCCAATAATGTTTTACCCGTTCCCGGAGGACCTACTAATAGAACTCCTTTAGGAATCTTACCTCCCAGTTTTGTATATTTTTCAGAATTCTTCAAGAAATCTACAACTTCCTGTACTTCTTCTTTTGCTCCTTCCAAACCTGCAACATCTTTAAATGTTACCTGAATTCTTTCTTTTTCGTCGAAAAGTTTAGCTTTAGACTTACCGATAGAGAAGATTTGTCCGCCAGGGCCTCCGCCACCTCCCATCTTTCTGAAAAGAAGGAAATAGAATAATCCTAAAATAGCGATCCAGATCAAAGCTGAAAACAAGATATCCATGAACGGGTTTTTGCCCGCACCGTAATCTTTAGTCGTTTTAATCGCAGGATTTGTTGCTTTTACCTGATCAAATTTTTGAAGGAAAAGCTGAAGATCTCCATATTTTACAGAATAATCTGCTTTTGGAGCCATCTCAAAACCTGATAACGGATTGTTGTCTTTGGCTTCTTTACTTACCATTGCTGTTTTGGCAGCTTTAGTTAAGAAAATATCAGCCTTTTCGGTGTCTTTGTATATAATAATGTTCTGAACTTTCCCCGTCTGCAATTCTCTGAAGAAACCATCTTCATCAATAGATTTTGCACTATCGCCTCCTAAAAAATTGGAACCGAAGAATAACAAAAGAGCTATGATCGCAATCGGAAAAAACCAGTTAAATCCTTTATTGTTCATTTATACTTTTTAAAATTTAATATTCATATTCAATTTTTGTGATTGCTGCATCTCCCCAAAGTTCCTCGATGTCATAATATTCACGAGTTTCTTTCTGGAAAATGTGCACCACTACGGTAACATAATCTACCAAAACCCACATAGAGTTTTCGGTACCTTCCACATGCCAAGGTCTATCCTGAAGATCGTTTCTCACCTTTTTCTCAACACTTCCTGCTAATGCAGATACCTGAGTGTTTGAGTTTCCGCTACAAATTATAAAAGTTTCCGCTACAGAGTTCTCAATCTTAGAAAGATCGAAAATCATGATATCTTCACCCTTTACGTCTTGGATGGCTTCAACAATTTTATCTATTAGTGCCTGCTTTTCTGCTGTTTTATTCATTAAAATATCTATAATCTGCAAATTTATTGTTTTTCTTTTACTTTAGCCTTACTTTTAGCCTTTTAAAGTCTTAAAGTTTTCTTAATGGGTCAACTATTCTATCAAAAAGAGTCTTCTTCTACTAATGACGAAATATCTCAGTTTTTACTTTATGATGCTTCGGATTTTATTGGTCTTCATACTTTCAACCAGACAAAAGGTCGTGGACAGTATGGAAATACGTGGATTTCAACAGCTGAAAAAAATTTAGCTTACACTTTAGCCGTTAAAGCTGACAATTTTACGCTTACTGATTTCTTGTTCAATTATTATACCGCAATCGTCATAAGGGATTTCCTTGCCAATTTGACTGAAAATATAGTGAAAATAAAATGGCCGAACGATATCATTCTTAAAAATAAAAAAATCGTTGGAATCTTAATTGAGAAGAAAAAAATCAATCAAAGCAATTATTATATTATCGGTTCGGGTATTAATATTTTACAGGAAGAATTTGATGATATTTCTAAGGCTGGATCACTTCTAACCCAGACCGGAATACGATTTGACTTAAAAGAGTTCACTCTAAAATACCATAACTTTTTAATTGAAAAATTAAAAAACATTCCGTCTGAACAGGAAATAATGGATCAATTTAATGAAAATCTATTCCGAAAAGATGAGATCTCCGTTTTTGAAATTAATGAAGAGAGACAAAATGGCATCATAAAATACGCCGATGAAAAAGGTGAATTATGGATCGATCTCGAAAATGACGGATTAAAATCTTTTTATCACAAAGAAATAAAATTGCTTTACTGATTCGCTCTTTTCAGATATAAATACAATGCAATCGGGAAAAAGATGATATTCGGGAACCACATTGCCAAGGCCGGAGACATACTTTTATTTTCCGAAACTACTTTTAAAGCTTCGAATGAAAACACAAATAAAAAGGCCAAAGAAATCCCTATCGCCAGGTTAATTCCCAATCCTCCCCTTTTCTTTTGAGAAGAAAGAGACAGCGCTAAAAACGTCAAAATAACGATAGAAATAGGCATTGATGTCCTCTGGTGAAGCTCATTAAGATGGCTATTCAGGTTACTATTCCCTTTTTCTTTTTCTCTTTGGATAAATTTCAGAAGTTCGGGCGTTGTTTTATTTTGACCCAACAATTCATTCGGGAAAAGTTCGTCAGGATTGTGCCCGAAATTTTTTCTTAATTCAGGACCGTTTCCTAGTTTTTCGGTATCGTCTTTATTGATTGTTTTTTCGAAATAATTACTTAAAACAAATTGTTTTTTAGCCTTGTCCCAAAGCACATCAGAAGCTTTAAGTTCGTAAGTCATCTTTCTATTCTTATCAAATTTTTGGAAGACAAAACCTGAACCTCTTTTTTCTCCTTTGTTCCAAGAATTAACGAAAATATATTCCGTTCTGCTTAATTGCGCAGAAACGGGAGCTGTACCCAAAACTTTCTCTTTATTCCTCGCATTATAAGTGTACGCTTCAAGCTGATTTTTCTGAATATTTGCCCACGGAAGCACAAAGTGATTGATTACCAGCGACAAACAAGCAATAAATAAAGACGTAATTAAATATGGTTTTGCAAATCTGTGAAAGCTTGCTCCACTACTGATAATGGCAACAATTTCAGTATTATTTGCCATTCTGGATGTGAAATAAATCACAGAGATAAACACCAAAATGGACAGGAAAGTCATGACCAAATTGATGATCCAGAAAGGATAAAAATGAATAAGAAAATAGGTTAAGTCTAGTTTCGGATCTATAAGTTTAGCATTTTCAATTCTCGGAATCTTTTGCTGAACATCGATTACCAAAACCACTACAGACAGCAATATCAACATGAAACTGAAAGTCCCAAGGTATTTTTTAATGATATATCGGTCTATAATTTTAAGCATTATTTTCTTTTTTTAATGCGTTTTATTTTAATATTGACAATTTAAATTTAATAGGATTTTATCCTATTCTCTGGTAAGTCGTCCCTTTGGGACTCCTTTTCTTACAACCTTTGTCTAAGAATCGGAACCACAGAGTTTTTCCATTGATAAAAATCTCCTGCAACAATATGTTCTCTCGCCACTTTTACCAAATCTAAATAAAATGCCAAGTTATGAATTGATGCGATTTGTTTTCCTAAATATTCTTTAGAAACAAACAAATGGCGCACATACGCTTTTGAATATTCTTTATCTACAAAACTCGTCCCAAATTCATCCAAAGGCGAAAAATCGTTCTTCCATTTTTCATTTTTCATGTTCATAACACCTTGCCAAGTGAACAACATTGCGTTTCTGGCATTTCTTGTAGGCATTACACAATCCATCATATCAATTCCTAAACCAATGGATTCCAGAATATTCCACGGAGTACCAACTCCCATTAAATATCTTGGCTTGTCTTTTGGTAAAATATCGGTAACCTCATCGGTAATTCTGTACAATTCATCTTCAGGCTCACCAACGGAAAGTCCGCCAATCGCATTTCCTTCTGCACCAGCTTCTGAAATTACTTCCGCTGAAATTTTTCTTAAATCTGAATAGGTAGAACCTTGAACAATAGGGAAAAATCTTTGTTTATGACCGTATAATTCTGGATTTTGTTCATTCCAATCGATACATCTTTTTAACCAACGATGCGTCATTTCCATGGAAGCTTTTACCTGATTGTATCCACTTGGATAGGCAACACATTCGTCAAAAGCCATAAAAATATCTGCCCCGATCTGTCTTTGGATCTCCATAGACTTTTCCGGAGTGAATAAATGATAACTTCCATCGATGTGAGACTTAAATTTCACTCCTTCCTCAGACATTTTTCTGCTTCCTGAAAGTGAAAAAACCTGAAAACCTCCCGAATCCGTAAGAATAGGAAGATCCCAATTCATGAATTTATGCAAACCTCCCGCATTCTGCATCGTTTCCATTCCGGGACGAAGGTATAAATGATAGGTATTGCCCAGAATAATTTGAGCTTTAATGTCTTCTTTTAATTCTCTTTGGTGGACTGTTTTTACACTCGCAACAGTTCCCACAGGCATAAAAATAGGCGTTTGCACCTTACCGTGATCGGTCATGATTTCTCCTGCTCTTGCCTTACCTTCAGAGGTTTTCTCTATATTAAAAAATTTCATTCGTATACTTTTAAATCATCGCCATTGGCCGTTTTATTTTGCCTAATGGAACACGTTTCTGCATTGTTATCTTGCAAAAGACGGCACATTACCATCCTTTTTTAATTTGTCTTTTATATATTGATCCGCTTTTGGATCTTTTTCTAACAGTTTTTTCTGAGCATCGTCTGCGATACCCTTCATCTGATCTTTTACAACGTAATATTTAAAACTTTCAACAAAATCAGTAGACTTTATATTATGTGTTTTAAGGACATACCTTGTTCCGGCCTCCAGATTTTTATTTTGATACATGAAAGTTGCCTGATCGTTGATTGACAGATCAGCAAGAATCTCGGCCATCGTATCTTTATCCACCAAATTCTTTGGTTTATCTACATAATCACTGCACGAAAATATGCATGATAAAACGAAAATGAAGATCAGCTTTTTCATAATCTGTTGATTAATGATTTCCACTTTAAATTTAAAACACCAAAAACCGCTTCATGAATGATTCCGCCATTCATTTTACTTTCTCCCAATATTCTGTTTGTAAAAATAATAGGTACTTCTACAATTTTATAGCCTTTTTTAAAAGCTCTGAATTTCATTTCGATCTGAAATCCGTACCCTTTTAATCTAACATTATCCAATCCTATCTCTTCTAAAACTTTTCTTGAAAAACAGACAAAACCTGCTGTTGTATCATGAATCGGAAGTCCTAAAACAAACCTCACATATTTCGATGCAAAATAAGAAAGTAAAACTCTTCCCATTGGCCAGTTTACTACATTTACTCCTTTAGAATAACGTGAACCGATCGCCATATCTGCATTTAAACAAGCTTCAAACAATTTAGGAAGATCACTTGGATTGTGAGAAAAATCGGCATCCATTTCAAAAATATAATCATAATTGTTTTGAATTGCCCATTTAAATCCATGAATGTAAGCCTTTCCCAAACCGTCTTTCACATGTCTTATCGACAAATGTAAAGTATGAGGAAACTTCTTTTGAAGATCTTTTACAATGTTGGAAGTTCCGTCCGGAGACGAGTCATCCACCACCAAAATATGAAAGTCATCTTCCAACGCAAAAACCGCGGAAATTATACTTTCTATATTTTCCTTTTCATTATAAGTTGGGATGATGACGAGTTTTTTCATTTCAATTTGCAAAGATAGTTTATTTAACCTTTTTATTTTATACAAAATAATCTATAATTTTGCAAAAAACATTCCTTTGCCGTTATCACAAAATTTTATTAATAATGTAAGAATACCTGAGAACAACGATTGGGTAATCTTTATATTGTTGGGCTGTATATTTTTATACCTATTTATGATGAATATCATAGAAAGAGGCGCCAACCTGAAAGACTTTTTGCTTCAAAAATATTTTGACGCAAGCAATAACCTTCCGAGTTGGATCATTACTTCCTGTGTGATGGCTCTTACTTTGGCAGTTTTAATCTCTCAATACATTCCGATTGTTCCTAAATACATAGCCGATCTGAGTGTTTTGGGGTATCAACTGAATAAATTTGGATACAGTTTAACAATAGTTATTCTATTTTATTTCATAAAAACGACTTTAGGGTTTGTTTTTTATCAAAGTATAGGTGATGGTAAAAAATGGCTGGTTTTTTATTTTACCTCCACTAAATTTTATTTCGTTTTGTCATTTTTATTGATAATTTTATGTGTAACCCACTACTATTTCCCTATTGACAGAAATAAAATGTTTTTATACTATTTGTTCTTCTTTTCTTTTGTATTCATTTTCAAGGTTTTTTTCTATTTATTTCACAAGAACAATGTTTTACCTGAAAAATGGTATTATAAATTTTTGTATATTTGCACCCTCCAAATCGCACCTTTATTGTTGCTTTGGAAACTATTATTTTTTTAATAAATGTCAATGATGAGAATAAAGTCTATATTGGTTTCTCAACCAGCGCCTAGTGAGTCTTCTCCATATTTGGAAATAGCGAAGAAGGAAAAAATAAAGATTGACTTCCGCCCTTTTATCCACGTCGAAGGAGTTGACAACAAAGAACTTAGAACACAGAAGATAGATCTAACGCAGTACACTGGAATTATTTTTACCAGCAAAAATGCGATTGACCACTATTTCAGACTTGCAGAAGAATTGCGTTTCAGCGTACCGGATACGATGAGATACATTTGTCAGTCCGAAGCAGTTGCCAACTATCTTCAAAAGCATATTGTGTACAGAAAAAGAAAGATCAGTTTTGGGGAGAAAAACTTCTCGGATCTGGCTCCTCTTTTCAAAAAATTTCCTACTGAGAAGTATCTGTTACCTTCTTCAGATGTTTTAAGTCCGGATATCATTAAAACTTTAGATACCTCAAACGTAGATTGGACAAGAGCGATCATGTACAGAACAGTTTGCAGTGATTTAACGGATATTACGATTAAAGATTACGACATGTTGATCTTCTTTAGTCCACAAGGAATTAAATCTTTACAGCAAAATTTCCCTGAATTCAAACAGGATGAAACTAATATTGGTGTTTTCGGTAACACAACATTAGCAGCAGCCGAAGAAGCAGGATTAAGAGTCGATTTAATGGCTCCTACAAAAGAAACGCCATCCATGACAATGGCTCTTGAAAAGTACATTAAAGCGCTTCACAAATAGCTTTTTACATAAAAAATAAATATCAGCCGTCTTTCATATGAAAGACGGCTTTTTTAATTAAATTTACACATATAAATATCATTCATTGATAAATTAAATACATTTATGGTTTATTAAAGCATTACACACAAGACAAACACTAAAATACCATGAAATTTCTTATTTTCTTTTTTCCTTTTTTGTTGTTTGCTCAGCAGAAAATCACAACGAAGATCATTGATGATAGACTGGAAAAGTCTAATGCTCTTCTTATTGATGGTAAGACGGATGATATGGTTAAATTAAACCTGTTAATACTGGAAGATTCCAAACACATTAATTATCCAAAAGGGAAAGTATATTCATGTTACAATTTAGCGCTTGCTTTTTCCATACAATACAGATACAATAGAAGTAATTACTATTTGAAATTAATGGAATCTGAGTTTAAAAACTTAAACGAGGACGATGAAGAAATTTCCATGAATATATTGTACAGCATTAATTATAAAGGAATTAAAATGTATGATGAAGCATTGAAAAAACTTAGAAATAATTTAGTGCTGGCAAACAATATAAAAATAGATTCCGCCAGATATTCTTCAAGAGTTCTCACTTTGGTTGAAATGGCTAAAAATTATCTAGAGAAAAAAGATTACGATTCTACCACCTACTATTCCAAGAGAGTGATTGAAGAAGCCAAGAAGCCAAAAAAAATGGATTCAGGGCTGAATACAAGTTTAAAAATAACCTTAATAATCTTAGCTGAAGCAAAACTTAAAGAAAATAAAATTGATTCTGCAGAATTTTATGTAAAGTCCGCTCAATCCGTTCCCATTACATTGGGCAATAATGAATTTAGAACTTTAAAGCTTCAGGGGCAAATTCACGATGCAAGAAAAGAATACGATTCTGCCATCGTAGATTATAAAAAATCCATAGAGCTTGCCACAAAAGTAAAGAATTTTAAAAAGCTATTAGAGTTATACGGATTAATATCCGAAGTATATGATAAAACAGGGCAGCTTGCCAATGAAAAAGAATATTCCATTAAATACAACGCTCTTAATGACACTCTAAACACAATAGAAGCAGACAATTTAAAGGATACCGTTGGGCTTTTTGTACAAGACAAGCAGAAACCCTTAGAAGATAAAAACAATCTTCTTTTCTATATTATACTTATCGGAATTACAAGCACGGCTATTATTATCTTTTTTATCAATAAAAAAATACGAAAGAAAAACAACGTTTTAAATGTAAAAGACGAGGAAAACAAACAATTAAATCAAAAATTAAACTTCGCTTTTGAAGAAGTAGTACAATTAGCCAAAAATAATGATCCTGAATTTTTGACAAGATTTCAGGAAGTTTACCCTAATTTTTTTCCAAAATTACTGCAAATTGACCCTCAATTACAAAACAGCGAATTAAAATTTTGCGCCTTATTATTTCTAAATTTTTCTTCTAAAGACATCGCAACCTATACATTTGTACAGCCACAATCCATCCAAACCAGAAAAAACAGATTAAGAAAGAAATTATTTATTTCTTCCGAAGAAGACATTTACATCTGGATGAAAAATATCAATGAAAAATAATAAACTTCTCCAAAAGTAAAAGAGAAGAATCTTGAAAATACAGTATATTGTAAAATTAATTTCAAACATTTTTTAATTAGATGAAGGATAGGTGTATTTGCCTACTTTTATTTTATATTTGAATAATAATTTCTATTATTTCTTTCATTATTGGTACATACTTAATTTAAAATCCAAAAAAAATTAAATATCAATAACTTACAAGAAATTACATATACTTAAATTTGAACAAGAATTAACATTGAATGGAAGCTCCACAGGCAAAAAAATAGAAAAAACACTAGAAATACACGGAGATAAAAGAACGGACAATTATTTCTGGCTCAATGAAAGAGAAAATCCCGAAGTCATAAAATATCTTGAAGAAGAAAACGCTTACGAAGAATTTATGATGAAGGATACCGAAGAGCTTCAGGAAGAGCTTTACGAAGAAATGAAAGCCCGCTACAAAAAAGACGATGAGTCTCTACCCTATTTCTTTAACGAATATTGGTACATTGTACGTTATGAAGACGGAAAAGAATATCCTATTTTTTGCAGAAAACATAAAAGTTTAGATAATACAGAAGAAATAATTCTTGATGTAAACGTGCTTGCAGAAGGTGAAACATTTTTCGAAGTGGGAAGCGTTGCGGTAAGTCCGAATAATAAATTGACATCTTTCTCGTCCGATAATGTTGGAAGAAGAATTTATGACATTAATTTCAAAAACCTAGAAACAGAAGAAATTCTTACTGATAAAATAGAAAACACAACAGGCAAAGCGGTTTGGGCTAATGATAACGAACATGTTTTTTACATTAGAAAAGATGATAGTTTACGTGCATTTCAGGTTTACAGACATAAATTAGGAACAGAACCAGCGGAAGATATTTTAATTTTCCATGAAGAGGATGATACTTTTGATGTGAATGTTTTCAAGACAAAATCATTGGAATATATCTTTTTGGCGAGTTCAAGCACGATTTCAGATGAACACCGTTTTATTCCTGCTGATGATGTTTTCGCAGAATGGAAAATGATTCAGTCAAGAATCGATGATCTTGAATATTCTGTAGAACATTACGAAGATGAGTTTTACATTATCACCAATGCCGATGATGCCATCAATTTCAAAATTGTAAAAGCTAAAATCGATAATTGCGGAATGGAAAACTGGGTAGATGTAATTCCGCACCGTGTAGAAGTTCTATTGGAAGGTTTTGAAATATTTAAAGATTATCTTATTCTCGAAGAAAGAGAAAGAGGTCTTTTACAGATCAAAATCATCGAAGAAAAAACGAACGAGTCTTATTACCTCCCCTTCTCAGATCCTACTTACACGGCCTACATCGGAACCAATTTGGAATTTGACACCGAAGTTTTACGTTACGGTTATACCTCACTTATACAACCCAATGCAACCTACGAATACAACCTTAAAGACAAAACAACGAAACTGTTGAAGCAACAGGAAGTTTTGGGCGGAAAATTCATTGCTGAAAATTATATTTCTGAAAGAATTTGGGCAGACTCAAGAGACGGAGAAACGAAGGTTCCAATTTCTTTAGTTTATCATAAAGACACGAAAAAATCTGCTGATACTCCCGTACTTTTATATGGTTATGGAAGTTACGGACATACGGTTGACGCAAGTTTTTCTAATGTGAGATTGTCAATTTTAGACAGAGGTTTCATTTACGCAATCGCTCACATAAGAGGTGGAGAATATCTAGGAAGAGAATGGTATGAAGACGGAAAAATGCTGTTTAAGAAAAATACTTTCTTCGATTTTATTGATGCCGGAAAATATTTAATTAAAGAAAATTATACTTCATCAAAGCATTTATACGCAATGGGCGGAAGTGCCGGAGGATTATTGGTTGGAGCAGTTATCAATTACGAACCGAAACTATTCAACGGAATTGTTTCTCAAGTTCCTTTTGTGGATGTTGTGACAACCATGTTGGATGAAACCATTCCATTAACAACCGGAGAATACGACGAATGGGGAAATCCAAACGACAAAGAATATTATCAATATATGAAAGATTATTCGCCGTACGATAATGTAGAAGCGAAAGAATATCCTCATATGTTGATTACAACAGGCTTGCATGATTCTCAGGTTCAATATTGGGAGCCTGCAAAATGGACTGCGAAATTAAGAGAGTTAAAAACAGATGATAATCTTTTGTTATTTAAAACCGACATGAGTTCAGGTCACGGAGGTGCAAGCGGAAGATTTGAATCATTAAAAGAAGACGCATTAGAATACGCGTTCTTATTAAAATTAGAAAACGAAAAAGGATGATCAACGAAGCTGAATACTGGAAAAAAGTAGAACAATTTTTCGAGGACAACTTTGAGACTGAAAAAAACCCGCCAATCGAGACGATACTATTTCTGATTGGTCTTCAGGAACTTGGAAGTGGTCAACAAAAATATACGAAAGACGACAAATTAAACATTCTTCATATTGCCGTTTGCAGATTATTAGAACCTTTTGGTTATTATAAATTCACGCATTACGAAGATGGATGGCCTCATTTTGAAAAGTTAGAGGGACTGCCGGAATTAAAGCCCAATGAGCAGTCATTGCTTATGAAGAAAGCAGTTATTCAATATTTTCAGGATGAAGAATTGATATAAAAATAAAGCTTGGATATTTTTCCAAGCTTTTTAATTTTTAAACCATTAAGATTTGGTTTAAATTATTTTAAAATTTCCTCAAGCTGATTCAAGCCCATTTTGAAACCTTCTTCAAACCCCATCTCCAATTGCTGCTTTATACCTTCCGGAGATGCAAAATGAATATTGACAGTCACTTTTACACCTTCCTCTACACCCGTAAATCCAAACAGCCACTTTGATTGCCCAAAATCTTGATTAATGTTGCCATTTTCATCACAGAAAGCATCTGTTCCATCAAAACTACGATGTTCCATGATTTCACCATATTTTACCTGTGCATAATGCCTCTCTCCTTCCGGACCAACCATTGAGTACAGCCAAATTCCTCCTTCTTTAAAATCCTGTTCTTTTGTTTCGCATTTCCATGGTTTTGGAGCCCACCATTGATCCAATAATTCCGATTTTGTAAAATAATCCCATACTTTTGACACATCCGCATTAAAAATTTTCATTACATAAACTGTATTAGAATCAAAATCTTTGTTAAAAACGATATTAGATTTCATAAGTAATTATTTTTAACAAACTTAATATATTATTCTCTCACAAGGCTTTTCCTATAACAAGTATTTAAAAATTTATAATAAAATGTTAAAAAACGTGGTTTTAAGAAAAATTACACAATTTTTTGGCTCGTTTTTTGTTTATGAAGTCTTAAAATAATTAATTTTAACATTCATAATTCCAAAATTTTTAAAATAAAATAATGAATAATAAATTCATCCCAATAATTTCAGTGTTTATGACGATCTCACTGATTGTCTTCGTTACGCTCCAATTTTATTGGTTGAAAAGATATTATAATGTCCTAGAGCAAGACTTTTCGAGCAAAGTATATACTGCCTTAGAAAGTACCGCCAAAAGCGTTACCGAAATTGAGATAGAAAAATACATGAACGAGAATAATAAAAACTTTCGAAATAATATTCTTGCCAACAATAAACAACCTTCTTTAACCACTATTCAGCAGGTTGAAGATTCCGGTACTCAAAGACAAATTATTTATTCTAAAAATATTATTGAAAGAAGTCAGCTTCCGATTTCTCAAAGTGGAGATTCTATAAAATGGACGACGCTTTACAGCGATGAAGCTGCCTATAAAATAAAAAGAGACACCACAAAACCTCAACAGCTTACCTCAGAACTTAATAATGAAATTGAAAACGGAGATTATACCATAAAAGAATTTGCAAAAATCTATGTGAATAATTTACCCATCACCAAAAGAGTTGATGATAAAGTGCTGGATTCTATTATTTCAAAAGAACTTAAGATAAGAGGAATTTCTGCAAAATTTGGCTATGGAATTACGGATAAAAACAACAATCTTACAAGCATAGTCAACAAAGATTATAAAGATAAAAAAGATAATACGCCTTACAGCTACCCTCTTTTTACAGATAATAAAGAACGTACCTTATATTCTTTGGCTTTAGTTTTTCCTAAGAAAGAATATTCTTTGGCAATGAACAACTGGCCGATGCTTTTAGGAACTTTCCTTTCATTATTGACGATTTTGGGAATTTATATTATTTCCATTAATTATATGATGAGACAGAAAAAATTGGCTGAAGTAAAAACAGACTTCATCAACAATATGTCGCATGAATTCAAGACTCCTCTGGCAACAATTTCGGTAGCAACAGACTCATTGGCGAATGATAAAATTGCAACCAATCCTGATAAGGTTAAATATTATTCAGAATTAATAAAACAGGAGAATCTAAGGATGAAAAAACAGGTAGAAAACGTCCTCAATATGTCTAAACTAGAGAGAAACGAAGTCAACCTATTCCTAAAAGAAGCCAACGTAAGAGAATTAATCAAAAGAACTACAGAATCATTTAACCTGATCGTAAAACAAAGAAACGGTTCATTGACGCAAGAGTTCAATGCAGAGAAATATATTTTTAAAATTGATGAATTTCACATTTCAAATATGTTGGTGAATTTATTGGATAACGCCAATAAATACTCTCCTGAAACTCCTGAAATTCATGTAAAAACAAGAAACGAAGGTAATTTCTACGTCATTGAAATTTCCGACAAAGGAATGGGAATGGAAACCCAGAATAAAACGAAAATTTTCGACAAATTCTTTAGAGAAGAAACCGGAAATATTCATAATGTGAAAGGACAAGGTTTGGGACTTTCTTACGTTAAGAAAATTGTAGAACTACATAAAGGACAGGTTATTGTAGATTCTGAGAAAGAATCGGGAAGCACTTTTACAATCAAGCTTCCAATGAGTTAAAAAAGTAAGTATTAAATCACAAAACAAAATATTACAAAAAAGAAGGAATAGCTAGTTCATTCTTAATTTATTAATTATTAATTACTTGAAATTATGAGCAACAGAATATTATTAGTAGAGGACGATCAGAGTTTCGGCGCAGTGTTGAAGGATTATTTAACGATCAATAACTTTGAAGTTACGCTGGCTGTAGATGGAGAACAGGGATTAAAGGAATTTACAGAAAACGAATTCGATATCTGTATTTTCGATGTCATGATGCCTAAAAAAGACGGGTTTTCATTGGCAGAAGATGTTAAAAAAATCGATAAAAATACACCAATCATTTTCTTGACTGCAAGAAACATGAGAGAAGATATATTAAAAGGATATCAATTGGGAGCTGATGATTATATCACGAAACCATTTGATACTGAATTACTTTTATATAAAATCAAGGCAATTCTTCAAAGAAGTTCTACATTGGAAAATGAAGAACAGGAGCAATTCAAGATCAGCAATATTTTCTTTGACTCTATGTTGAGACAATTGAGAGTTGGAGATAAAGAATACAAACTTTCTCCAAAAGAAAATGAGTTGTTGAAACTTCTTTGCATCCACAGAAACGACTTCATGCCGAGAGACTTAGCATTAAGAAAGATCTGGAAAAAAGAAAACTACTTCACCGCAAGAAGTATGGACGTTTACATCGCAAAACTTCGTAAATTATTAAAAGATGACGAAGGATTGGAAATTATCAACGTTCACGGAGAAGGATTCAGACTTTTAGTTAAGAATTAATTCCAGATTAAGATTATAAATATAAAATTAGCAAAACAATTAAAAATGTTTTGCTAATTTTGTTTCATACCATTTTGGATATGAAGAATACATTTTTAGGATTAATTGCTATTTCGATATTGACCGTTTCTTGTAAAAAAGATGAAAGAGCAACATATATTGAAGAGGAAGCCAGCGTTCAGTCGAATGCAGTTGCTAATGCACCTCAAACATCCCTTTTAGATCAGGCAGGAATTTCCAGCCAAAATGCAACAGCTGTAGCATCCGGAATTAATCCTGCACATGGACAGCCCGGTCACAGATGTGACATTCCTGTCGGACAGCCTTTGAATAGCAAACCTGCACCGACAGCACAAAACGCACCTGTTAATAATGTTCCGAATGCGGTTCAGATCGATCCGAATACTTTACCTGCAGGACAATTCGTTGTTCCAGACAAGAAACAGGTAAAAACAGCACCGGGAATGAATCCTCCACACGGAGAAGCAGGGCACAGATGTGACATTCCTGTTGGACAGCCTTTAAACAGCAAGCCTGCCCCGCAAACAACTCCAGCCAATGTAGTTCAACCAACTCCGGCTCCGGCACCTCAACAGGCTCTTGCAGTTGGCGAAAAACCAAAATTGAATCCTCCTCATGGTGAGCCTTTTCACAGTTGTTCACTAAAAGTGGGAGATCCTTTGCCATAATTTTTGTAAATTTGCACTCGTGAAGCTAGTTCAGATTTTGACGATCATTTTCTGCCTTGGGATTTTTTTAATTCCTAAGGACAACTTCTATGCTCAGGCTTCACAGGAAACTTGCTGCAAAAAAGAGTCTAAATCAGACGATTGCTGTAAAAATCATCACACTTCATCCAAAGAAGATCACTCTAAAGAAAGTAAATCATCTTGTAACGATGACTGCTGTACTTTTTGCGTGTCTTGTGCTCCATTTTTAGAAATTACATCTTCTAAAAACTTGCTGTCTTTAGATTTTTCGAATTTTAATCTTACTGAAAATTTACAATTTCAATATTCTGATCCTTATGTTTCAGATGGTTTAAAAGATATCTGGCAGCCGCCTAAGCTAGGTTAATTATCTATCAAATAGTTCATTATTTTTTGATGAGCTGATTTTTAATTAATCTAAATTTTAAACAAATGAAATTATATATTTCCAAGGTAATTCTTGGTACATTCTTGCTATTTACTCAAATTATTTTTGCTCAAAATCTTTCTGAAAGTCATTTTAAAGTTAAAGGAAACTGCGAAATGTGTAAGGAAAGAATTGAAACAACTGCTAAAAAGGCAGGGGCAAAAGAAGCTCGATACTCTATTGATTCTCAAACTTTAACCTTAGAAACTGACAACACCATTTCAACTGATGAGATTTTGAAGAGGGTTGCAGAAGCGGGACATGATAATGAAAAATTCAAAGCATCAAGTGAGACATATGAAAATCTTCCCGGATGTTGTCATTACGAGAGAGATTTACAACCTAAAATTGCAGAAAATCACGAACATCATTCCAAAAAAGAGAATGAGTTTTATGTAAAAGGAAACTGCGCATCTTGTAAAGCAAGAATTGAAAAAGCAGCCAAAGACGCAGGTGCCAATTCTGCGGACTGGAATGCAGAAAAGCAAACCGTTACATTAGATTTTGATTCATCAAAAACCTCAGCCGATAAAATTTTAAAGAAAATTGCAGACGTTGGTCATGATAATGAAAAGTATAAATCCAGTGACAGCACTTATAAAAATCTACCATCATGTTGTTTGTACGACAGAGAAATCGCGTTAGGAGAAAAGAACCCGAATGTACATTATGAGGAGGGTACAACATCTGAACATTCAGAACACAACGATACAAACGCATCAAACGAAAACCATGAAAGTCACGACAATCATGAAAAACACATTGAAGGCGTAGTTGTAACAGGTGGAAAAGCCGCAACTTCTTTAAGCAAGAAAGAAGCAGGGCTGGTTTTTAATATCGATAAAAAAGAATTATTAAAAGCAGCTTGCTGTAATTTATCCGAAAGTTTTGAAACCAACGCAACTGTTGATGTTTCTTTCAGCAATGCGGTTACAGGAACCAAACAATTGAAAATGTTAGGCTTAGATCAAAAATACACAAGCTTAACTAAAGAACTACTTCCTGAGATCAGAGGTTTGGCTTCTGCGTATGGATTAAGTTTCATTCCCGGAAGATGGATCGAAAGCATCCAGTTAACCAAAGGAGGAAGCACCGTTACCAACGGATATGAAAGTATTACAGGACAGATCAATACAGAACTTTTAAAAAATGCTAAAGAACCTGAAACTTCATTAAATCTTTTCTCTGATTTTAATGGAAGAGCCGAAGCCAATATTACCAACGTTTCTAAGATCAACGAAAAATGGTCTCAAACATTTTTACTTCACGGAAACGGAACTTTCGGCAATACCGATATGAATGATGATGGTTTTCTTGACCGTCCAAAAGGAACGCAGATTAATGCAGCTTATTTATTGAATTACAATGATTTAGAGAAGTCAGGTTTCGGTTCGCATTTTGGAATTAATTTCATCAAAGACGAGAGAACGGCAGGACAAACTGATTTCAACAAACAATTGGCTCAGGACAAACAAACTGCTTACGGCGTTGGAATTGACATCTCAAGATTTCAGGTTTGGAATAAAACAGGATACGTTTTTAAAGGAAAACCTTACCAAAGTTTAGGCTGGATGAATCAATATGTTTATCATCAGCAGGACAGTTTTTTTGGTCTTAGAAATTATTCCGGGAAGCAGCAAACGTACTACTCAAATTTAATTTTTGAAAGTATTTTAGGTAATACCAACCACAAATATAAAGCGGGTGCAAGTTTTATGTATGATGGTTATGATGAAACCTATTTGACTGATAATTTTAAGCGTAACGAGATCGTCCCGGGAATTTTTGCTGAATATACGCTGACCGGTTTAAAATATACTTTAGTTGCCGGAGCAAGAGCAGATTTTCACAATTTGGCAGGAACTCAGTTCACCCCAAGATTGAATTTTAAATATGATTTCACTCCACAGACTATTGTAAGACTTTCTGCCGGAAGAGGTTTCAGAACTGCGAACGTTTTTGCTGAAAATCAACAGTATTTTGCTTCTAATAGAAACATTCAGATCTTACAAAATAATGGAGATATTTATGGTTTAAAACCGGAAATCGCTTGGAATTACGGCGTAAGTTTACAACAGGAATTCAAATTATTTGGAAGAAAATCTTCGATTATTGCAGATTTCTTCAGAACAGATTTCCAAAATCAGGTTTTAGTAGATCTAGACCGTTCACCTCAGCAGTTAACTTTTTATAATTTAGACGGTAAATCTTTTGCAAACTCTTTTCAGACACAATGGGATTTTACGCCTTTCAAAAACTTTGATGTTAGATTAGCATATAAATATTATGATGTTCAGGCTGATTATCTGGATGGAAGAAGAGAAATTCCTTTCATGGCAAAACACAGAGGTTTCGTGAATTTGGCGTATGCAACCAATAAAAATAATAATGGCGCATTTTGGAGTTTTGACACCACTTTAAACTGGGTCGGAAAACAAAGACTTCCGAATACATCAAGCAATCCCGAAGAATTTCAATTGCCAACCTATTCAGAATCTTATGCGGTGTTGAATGCTCAGGTTTCAAGAAATTTCAACAAAAAAATCAGAGCTTATGTTGGGGGAGAGAATCTAACTTCTTATTACCAAAAAAATGCGATTGTAGATTTCAAGAATCCTTTCGGAAATTACTTTGATGGTGGAATGGTTTATGCTCCGATTATGAAAGCCAATTTCTATGTTGGACTGGATGTTACATTCTAGGTTTGAGAGTTTGACAATTATAGAGCTTGAGTGAAACAACAAAACTCAATCAAATCAAAATATATAAGCATGATTTCAATAATTTAATATCTTGAAATCATGCTTTTTTGTATCTTTAAACTAAAGTAAAAGTATGGGATTACAGGATCTTGTTTTTGAAGACAATTATAAAAAATTCGGGCTCAATGTATTTTCTAATGAAAACCTTGAAACCATCAACAAAATAAAGTCTCAACCTTATATCAAAATACTTTTAGTTCCTGCAGGTTATGAACTGACCATAGATTTCAATCATTATAAAACAGAAGCTCCTACTCTATTTTTTCTTACGTATCAATATTTAGATATTAAAAATGGAGATTCTGAAGCCGCTTCTCTTCTCTATTACAACCGAGATTTTTATTGTATCCAAATTCATGATAAAGAAGTCGCTTGTGACGGCTTACTTTTTCATAATATTTTTGAAATCCCAAAAGTTGATCTTGATGATTCTGAAACGATTATCATTAAAAACTTATTTCAAAATATCAAGGAAGAACTTGAATGGAAAGAATCTTCCAGCGAAGAAATGATCAGAACGTATTTAAAACAGATCATCATCCGCGCTACCAGAAAATGGAAAAAGCAAAATCTGGACAACGATACGGTAAAAATTCCAAGCAATGAATTGGATGTTTTCAGAGATTTCAGCAGACATCTGGAAATCCATTTCAGAGAGAAGCACAATGTAGCTGATTATGCAGACTTGCTACATTTAGCACCGAAAACTTTAACCCATAAATTTAAAAACTTAAACCTGGATTCGCCCAATCAGTTTATCATCAATCGAATTTTATTGGAAGCTAAAAGACTATTATTTTATACCGATAAGCCCGTTAAAGAAATTGCATATGATCTAGGTTATGAAGATCCAGCCTATTTCAACCGACTTTTCACCAATAAAGTTGGAAATACCCCTATAAATTTCAAGAAAAATTACACTTCGGGAAAAAAGTACAACATTTAGTTCTTTTTATCTATTTATTTGGACAAGCATCTGACATATCTTTGTATCATCAAAAACAAACAACATTAAATAAAACAAAACATTATGAAACGTAACGCAACAGCCGTTTGGAACGGTAACATTAAAGAAGGTAACGGACACATCACTACTCAAAGCACAACTTTGAACGAAACTCAGTATTCTTTCAACAGCCGTTTTGCTGATGGAGTGGGAACTAACCCAGAAGAATTATTGGCAGCAGCTCACGCAGGATGCTTTACCATGAAATTAAGCGCAGAACTTTCTCAGGCTGGTTTTACTCCGGAAGAATTAGTTACAAAATCAGTAATTACTTTAGATCCAAACATCGGAAAAATTACAAAATCTGAATTGACTTTAACTGCAAAAGTTCCTGGTCTTTCGGAAGAAGATTTTCAAAAATATGCTAAAATTGCAGAAGAAGGATGTCCTGTAAGTGCAGCTTTCAATTTTGAGATTACTTTGAATGCTACTTTGGCTTAAAAATTAGCAAGAAGCATTTACTCAAAAAGTAAAGCACCATTTTTGTCATTCCGTAGAAATCTCGACTATTTTTTAGAGATTGAATTGTAAAAATCCTTGTTTAGATTCCTCCGAAATGACAAATTGGATGTATAAATCATATGATAAAAATAATTAAATCTGAGTTTATCCAACAGCTCAGATTTAATTTTAAAATAAAATATACCGATTGGTATATTTTTGTATCTTTGTACAATATTTTCATTGAAAGAAATGTCAAAAGCAGAAAAGACAAAACAATTTATTATTGAAAAAACAGCCTCTTTGTTTAACACCAAAGGCTATACTTCTACGTCTCTTTCGGATATTACGGAAGCAACGGGCTTAACGAAAGGAAGCATTTATGGCAATTTTGAGAATAAAGATGAAGTTGCACTTGCGGTCTACAAATACAACTCAGGTTTATTGGGTAAAAGTATGTCGCGATCGCTTGGTGATGAATTTCCGACAACAATTGATAAATTAAATGCTTTTGTCAATTTTTACCGAAAAAGCTGGAAAATGGTTTTCGAAACGGGAGGATGTCCATTGATGAACGCTGCAACCGAAGCTGACGACAAATTTCCTACGTTGAAAAAACAGGTCACAAAATCTTTCGAAGGCTGGATAAAAAATATATCAGAAGTCATTATTCAAGGTCAGAAAAATGGTGAAATTCATGAAAACATCAATGCTGATGAATTCGGATCGTTATTTATTATGCTTGTTGAAGGCGGAATTTTGCTTTCCAAAACAACAGGCGACGAAAAATACCTCAACCTTGCTTTAGACAGAATATTATTAATTATAGATAAAGAATTAAAACACCTTCCATCATAAAATCCACAATATGGAAACAAAAAAAGTAGCAATCGTAGGATACAACAGAATCCCTTTTGCCAGAATGAATACCGCCTACGCAGACAAAGGAAATCAGGATTTACTGCTTTCCGCTCTGGATGGTTTGATCAATCGTTACAACCTTAAAGGAAAACTTCTTGGCGAAGTTGCCGGAGGTGCGACGATCAAGCATATTTCTGAAAGTAACCTCATCAGAGAAACAGTGATGAATACTTCTCTTGATCCTGCAACCCCAGCGTGCGACCTTCAACAGGCGTGTGACACAGGAATTGAATCAGCAGTTTACATCGGAAATAAGATTGCGTTAGGTCAGATCGAAAGCGGAATTGCCTGCGGTGTTGAAGCCATGAGCAACATCCCGTTTGAATCTTCACCAAGATTAAGAAAAGCTTTATTAAAAGCCAACAAAGAAAAATCAGCTTTTGGAAAATTAAAACAATTGTTAAGTCCAAAACTGAAAGACTGGATGCCGATTCCTTACAAAGGTCAGGAACCCAAAACAGGCTTGGTAATGGGCGGACACACAGAAATTACCGCAAAATATTACGAGATCTCCCGTGAAGATCAGGATGAATTAGCTTTTAAAAGCCATCAAAACATGGCAAAAGCATATGATGAAGGATTTTTTAATGATATGATCACTCCCGCTTTTGGTTTAGACAAAGATAATAATCTTCGCCGTGATACGAGTTTGGAGAAATTAGCTTCATTAAAAGCCGCTTTCGATAAACAAAATGGAACTTTAACAGCCGGAAACTCAACTCCATTTACAGATGGAGCTTCTGCCGTTTTATTGGCCAGTGAAGAATGGGCAAAAGCCAATAATTTACCTATTTTAGCTTATATCACATTTTCAGAAATTGCCGGAATTGAATATGTTGAAAATAAACAAAACTTACTGCTCGCTCCCGTTTTTGCCGCAGACAGAATGCTTAAAAAAGCAGGAATGAGTTTGGAAGATTTTGATTATTATGAAATCCACGAAGCTTTTGCAGCACAGGTTTTAGCAACATTAAAAATTTGGGAAAATGATGATCTTGCGAAGAAATTCGGATTAGAAAAAGCATTAGGAAAAATCGATCGAAATAAATTAAATGTAAAAGGTGGAAGTCTAGC
>Ga0302167_10000022_pt1 | contig 132539 bp, 89 predicted proteins | sample I_Fen_N1_1_FD_193496 | JGI IMG/M metagenome (GOLD analysis project Ga0302167, IMG submission 193496) | Peat permafrost microbial communities from Stordalen Mire near Abisko, Sweden - I_Fen_N1_1 | ecosystem: Environmental > Terrestrial > Soil > Wetlands > Permafrost | place: Sweden: Abisko... | reverse complement strand
CCGCACCAACATGGACAACTCAGGCCGGGACTTTAAACAAAACTATTGAATGCAGTGATACAGCGGCTTTAGTTTCCGCGCAAGCGTTATTCCCAACAGCTTCGGATTCTTGTGATAGCGATGTTTCGAATATTGTAAAAGTTAGCGGTGCTTTTGTAGCTTCTGCAGGATGTACAAATTCCGGAACCTATACCAATACATGGACAGTGAAAGACGATTGCGGAAACACTTCTGATACTTTCACGCAAGTGATTACCATACAAGATACAACCGCACCAACATGGACAACTCAGGCCGGGACTTTAAACAAAACTATTGAATGCAGTGATACAGCGGCTTTAGTTTCCGCGCAAGCGTTATTCCCAACAGCTTCGGATTCTTGTGATAGCGATGTTTCGAATATTGTAAAAGTTAGCGGTGCTTTTGTAGCTTCTGCAGGATGTACAAATTCCGGAACCTATACCAATACATGGACAGTAAAAGACGATTGCGGAAACACTTCTGATACTTTCACGCAAGTGATTACCATACAGGATACAGCCGCACCAACATGGACAACTCAGGCCGGGACTTTAAACAAAACTATTGAATGCAGTGATACAGCGGCTTTAGTTTCCGCGCAAGCGTTATTCCCAACAGCTTCGGATTCTTGTGATAGCGATGTTTCGAATATTGTAAAAGTTAGCGGTGCTTTTGTAGCTTCTGCAGGATGTACAAATGCAGGAACCTATACCAATACATGGACAGTGAAAGACGATTGCGGAAACACTTCTGATACTTTCACGCAAGTGATTACCATACAGGATACAACTGCTCCAACATGGACAACTCAGGCCGGGACTTTGAATATAACATTACAATGTAGTGATACTGCAGGATTAACTTCCGCACAAGCAAATGCCCCTGTCGCTACTGATAACTGTTCTACTATTACTTATACTAAAACTAGCGGACAATTTTCAGCTTCTGCATCTTGTAGTAATACTGGAACGTACACGAATACCTGGGTGGCAAAAGATGAATGCGGAAATAGTACTAACATTTTTACACAAATAATTACCATACAAGATACTACTGCGCCCGTATTTAACGGTGAACTTCCAGTTAATATGACGGTATCCTGTGATAAAGTTCCGGAAGCAGCCCATATAACTGCAGTTGATAATTGTAATGTCGATATACCAATAGTTTACACTGAAACAAAAAGTAATATCGAAAACGAATGTAATTCAAATTATATCCTAACTCGTAAATGGTCAACTAGTGATTGTTCTGGTAATACAGCTTCGTTTACTCAGGTGATTACGGTTAAAGATACTACGCCTCCTACCGGAACTGCTCCGGCAGATATTACAAACCTGGAAAACATATCAGATATTCCGCTTGCAAACCCTAAAGCCATAATTGATGCTGCCGATAATTGCAGCCAATCTGTAAATGTAACAGTAAGTGATTCTAATAACGAAGGAACAGGTTGCGGAAGCAGCCCCTACATTTTAACGAGAACATATACCTTATCTGACTGCGCGGGTAATAAAACGGTTTTAGTTCAAACGATAACTGTTAAGCATAATAATTTAACAACCGAAACTATTCCAGCTCAGGCCTGTAATGCCGATTCATCGACAGTTAACTTATTTAATTTACTGCCAATAAACACAACCACTTCCGGGATCTGGATAGATACTGATAATTCTAATGCCATACACGGTAATATTGTTACTTCTTTTGGGCTCCCAATTGGCACTTATCAATTTGAATATCAAATACAAAATGAAGCTTGTCCCAGAAGTTTGTTTGTAAATCTTTCTATTAATGAAGATTGTAAAGTTTTAGCCTGTGGAAATGTTGTAGTACATAATGCTTTTTCTCCTAATGGAGACGGGATAAATGATGTTTTCAAAATAGACAATATTGATGACATAACTTGTTATCCTGAAAATACTGTAGAAATATACAACCGATGGGGAATATTGGTATTTGAGACTACCAATTACAATAATACAACAAATGCATTTGACGGAACATCAAGAGGCAGAACAACCGTTAAACAATCTGATGGCTTACCAACCGGAACTTATTTCTACATTATTAATTATCAATCATTAGACGGAAATAATCTAATACAAAATAACAAGAAGGATGGGTATTTATATTTATCCAAATAGAAAAATCGATAGTAATAAAAAAATAATCTATTATGAAAACTAAGTTATTTTTCTTCGTCATTATGTTTGTAACCATTGCCAGTTATGCGCAGCAAGATGCACAATTTACGCAATATATGTACAACACGATAACCATAAATCCTGCTTATGCAGGTTCTCGGGGAGCTTTAAGTGTTTTTGGATTGTACCGTACCCAATGGGTTGGGCTCGACGGGGCTCCAAAAACAAGCAGTTTTTCAGTTAATTCACCTATCAATAATAGTAATTTGGGAGTGGGTGTATCACTGGTAAGCGATAAGATTGGTCCTACCAATGAGAACAATCTTTCGGTAGACCTTTCCTATACTGTTCAGACATCGGCTGATTTTAAACTTTCTTTTGGAATTAAGGGAACTGCCAATTTATTCAATCTGGATGTCAATAAATTAAATCCCGAGAATCAGGGAGATCCGCAATTTCAGGATCTTAATAATAAATTCTCACCAAATGTTGGAGCGGGTGTTTACTGGCATTCTGATAAAGCCTATATCGGATTATCAGTTCCTAATTTTATTGAAACCAATCGTTATAATGATAATGATATTGCCATTTATAAAGATAAAATCAATTATTATCTAATAGCGGGCTATGTATTTGATCTTGATAAACTGGAATACATAAAATTTAAACCCGCCGTATTGACTAAAATGGTCGAAGGTGCACCACTTCAGGTAGATGTTTCAGCCAACTTTATGTTCATCGATAAATTTGTTTTGGGCGTTGCCTACAGATGGAGCGCTTCGGTAAGTGCCATGGCGGGTTTCCAGATCACGGACGGACTTTATATAGGATATGGTTATGATCGTGAAACCACCAAGCTTCAAAATTATAATTCAGGATCACACGAAATCTTCCTGCGTTATGAATTCCGTAAAAACAACGGTAGAATGACAACTCCTCGTTTCTTTTAAATAAAATGATTATGAAAAATTATATATTTTGCCTGACTTTTATAATTGTTTTTTCCTTTGACAGCTATTCCCAGCAATCCAAAACAGCTGCCGGAGACAAAAAATACGACAGTTATGCCTATATCGATGCCATTAAAACCTATGAGCGCGTAGCCGATAAAGGATATAAATCTGAAGACCTGTTCAAAAAACTCGGTAATTCCTATTACTTTAATTCCGATTTTGACGGCGCTGCCAAATGGTACGGTGAACTTTTTGCCATCAATACCAATGTCGAACCCGAATATTATTACCGATATACACAGTCCTTAAAATCAACCGGACAAACCGACAAAGCCAATAAACTGCTGGCTGAATTTAATACCAGATTCAAAGACGACAACAGGGGGAAACTCTACAAGGAAGACGTCAATTACCTTGAGCAGATCAAAGCCAATTCCGGACGCTATAAAATTGAGGATGCCGGAATCAATTCCAAATATTCCGATTACGGCTCTTTTCTCTATGACAATAAAATCTATTTTGCATCAGCCCGGGATACCGGAAACTTCTCCCAGCGCAAACATAAATGGACTAATGAATACTTTACCAATTTGTATTTTGCCAATGTAGATCCGGCAACGGGTACCAGTGCTAAGGTTGAAAAGTTCAGAACGTCCATCAATACCAAATTTCATGAATCCTCACCGGTTTTTACCAAAGACGGCAAAACAGTTTATTTTACCCGAAACAATTATATAAACGGCAAAAAAGGAAAAGATGAAAACAAAATCACTTTAATCAAAATATACAAAGCCACCCTTGACAATAAGGGCAAATGGACAAACATTACCGCGCTTTCTTTTAACAGCAACAATTACAGTACGGGACATCCGGCGCTGAGCCCTGATGAGAAAACCTTGTATTTTGCATCGGATATGCCCGGGACGTTAGGCCAATCGGATATTTTTAAAGTCAGTATTAGCAGTACCGGAGAATACGGCACACCCGAGAATCTGGGCAATACCATCAATACCGAGGGCAAGGAAACCTTTCCGTACGTGACAAGTGAAAACGAGATTTATTTTGCCTCAGACGGTCATCCCGGACTGGGCGGACTCGATGTTTTTGTGGGGAAAATCGAGGATAACGGCACCATCAGCAGTATCCAGAATGTGGGAGCAGATGTAAATTCCCCCAAAGATGATTTTGCCTATAGCATCGATCCGGTTTCAAGACGCGGATATTTCAGTTCCAACAAAGATGGCGGAGAGGGATCTGATGATATTTATAAATTTCTGGAAACCAGAAAACTGCAATGTGTACAGGAACTCGAAGGAATCATTACCGATGCCCAGACCGGTGAAACCCTGCCCGGAACAAAAGTCACGTTATACGAAGGTACAACCATTAAAAGTACTATTATTTCAGATCCGGCAGGCGGATACCATTTTGCGGTGCAATGCGGCAAAACTTATAATGTAAGGGCTGAAAAACAGGATTATGCCACCAAAGAAGTCAGTGTGACCATTGGAAAACTAACCGGAAAAACAAGCCTTCCGATTGCCCTGGATAAATCCATCTGCAAAGTGACCATTGGCGATGATCTGGGGAAATGCTTCAAAATCAAAATGATTTATTTTGATCTGGATAAATCCGATATCCGGCCTGAAGCAGCACTGGATCTGGAGAAAATTCTCGATGTTTTAAACAACAATCCAACAATGAAACTAGATATCCGTTCGCATACCGACAGCAGGGCTACCCAGCTGTACAATAAAGCGCTCTCTGACCGAAGAGCCAAATCAACCATACAATGGCTCATTAAAAACGGTGTGGCTAAAAACAGGTTAACCGGAAAAGGATATGGCGAAACCCAATTGGTAAACCAATGTGCTGACGGTGTACCCTGTACCGAAGAAGAACACCAGATGAACCGAAGAAGCGAATTTATTATTACAGGACTTTAAAAAACTAAAAATTCAATATTTTAAAAATTCCAAATTCTAATAAACGCGTACATTATTGGAATTTGGAATTTTTATTTAGGATTTCTTCTAATAAAAAAATCGTTGCAAACCTATGAGATTTACAACGATTAATAAAAACCAACCAGTCCAAAATATTTTTAAATTTTCACGAATATATTCGTATAGTATTTTTTTCCCGTTTTTGGATCAGTGGTTACTGATAAACCAAAATTTGTAAAGTCTCCTTCTATATTTTCTTTATGCCCAGGACTATCTAACCATGCTTTTAAAACAGCATCAGAAGTTTTATAATTGTAAGCTACATTCTCGGCTACCTTTTTTGCGCCTAAAACACTAATCATATTATCAGAACGTGAAGTAAAATCATTATGATCCACAACATTGTTGGCAATCATATATTTGTTATGTTCTTCACATTTATATGAAATATGATTTATTCTTTCTAATGCATTTAAACCAATACTTACACGATAGTCATTGATAAGTTTCATGGTTTCGATCTCTGAATCATTATAATCGTAGTTTGTTATCAGAGTCTGGGTTGTAGTAGTATTTTCAGTTGCCTCAGCACTATCTGCAGAGCATGAGTTCATTGTAATAGACATTACAACGAACACCATGGCACACATCATCTTTTTCATAATCAATAGCAGTTAATAAATAATTTAAAGTAAATGTTGGGGCAAATTCTTTAATTCATCTTTTTGATAAATTGTTTTATTTCTTATCCAAACATATTCAATTTATCGGTAAACTACAAAATTAATCGATGAAGTACATTCTTTTGTTTTAATTACATGTAAAATTCCTATAAATTAAGAAGATAAACGTTCAATCTTCCATGAAAAATCGGATTGACTTTGATAACGTATCCTGTCATGTAATCTATTGGGTCTTCCCTGCCAAAATTCTACTTCTAATGGAGTTACTAAAAATCCTCCCCAATTATCAGGTCTTGGAATTGGTTTTCCTTCAAATTCTGCTTCCAGTTTCTTTAAGTTTTCTTCTAAAAAAGTTCTTGACGGAATCACTTCACTCTGATGCGAAACGATTGCGCCTAATTTACTTCCGTCCGGACGAGAATCAAAATAACCGTCGGATATATTTTCAGACGTTTTTTGGGCAATTCCTTTTATGATTACCTGACGTTCCATTTCCTGCCAAAAAAAGGACAAACAAACATGAGGGTTTGCAGCAATTGCTTTTCCTTTTTCGGAATTATAATTGGTATAGAAAATAAAGCCTTCTTCAGAGAATTTCTTTAATAGGACCACTCTTGATTTTGGGAAACCATCTAATCCTATGGTTGAAACTGTCATCGCATTCACTTCTCCGCTGGCACCAAAGTCTTCTACTTCATGAAACCATCTGTTGAAAAGATTGATAGGATCTTCGGGAATATTGGTTTCTAATAATTCGCTTTTCTCGTAAGATTTTCTATAATTGCTTAAATCATTCATTTTTCTAGATCTTTAGATTGTTAGACTTCTTAGATTTTTAGACTAAAGTTTATTGCAAGAGCCAACTTATAACTTATAGCTTATAACTTATTCCCACTCAAAGCTTCTTCCGTCGTCGCCTAAAAGTACGTTTGGAAAAATTTCTTCGGCTTCTTCTTTAAAACGTTCAATACCGTCATATCTTGTCGAGTAATGTCCTAAAACCAATTGTTTGGCATTGGCTTTAAGCGCAATTCTTGCTGCTTCTTTGGCAGTAGAATGTAATGTTTTTAAGGCTAAAGGGGCTTCTGATTCCAAAAAGGTTGATTCGTGATACAAAACATCTACATTTTTTATAATCGGAATGATATCTTCATTATAAACGGTATCCGAACAAAAAGCATAACTCTTTGCCGGAATTGGGTCGAACGACAATTTCTCGTTCTCAATTACAGTTCCGTCATCCAGCGTAACATCTCCTCCGCCTTTTATTTTTTGATAATATGCGGTATGAATGTTATATTCCTGAACCGCTTGAACATTTAATTTTCGGTCTCCTGGTTTTTCCTGAAATAAGAATCCGTTGGTATATACGCGATGTTTTAGCGGAATCGTTTTTACAATGACTCTGTTATCTTCAAAAATAACTTCGCTTTCTTTGGATTCTAACTCATGAAAAAACAACTCGTAAGTGGTCCATGAATTGGATAATTTAAGTTGTAAAGTAATGATTTCCTTTACGCCTTTTGGACCGTAAATATGTAAATCGGTTGTACGTCCTAAAAGTGCAAAAGTCGAAATGGTTCCGATTAATCCAAAAAAGTGATCTCCGTGCAAATGCGAAATAAAGATGTGATTAATCTTTGAGAATTTAATCTTGTTTTTACGCAATTGTACCTGAGTTCCCTCGCCGCAATCTATTAAAAACAATCTGTTCTTAATTTCTAAAACCTGCGAAGTTGGGTTGGTAAGTGTTCTGGGAGTTGCGGCATAACAGCCAAGTATGGTAAGTTTCAATTTTATGTTTATTCGTTTATTTGGTTAACTGTTTAATCGTAAAATTGGTAATTTGTCTAATCGCAAAATTGATTAAACACCGGAACGATTAACCGATTGAACCTTTAAACAATTAAACCAATTTTAAAAACCTAAGTCTCTTTCTATTTCTTCCATTTCGATAATATCGTGTGCTTCTAAAAGAGAAGGCACGACGGTTAATTTATCCGAAACAGCATTAAAGTCAAGATCAGCGACTACGATTACAAATGACTTTTTAGCTTTTTTTTGTTGTTTTACAAGCGGTAAAAAAAGTTTCAAATCTTTCTCAGTCAAATCTGAATCTGCTGATAAATCGATTATAATATTCTGTTTTTCAAAGGTTTTAAACTGTTGCGTTACTTTTTCCAGAAAAGCACTAAAATCTCCCTGTGTATTTTTAATCGTAACGGTATGTCCTTTTTGATCTACTTTCATCTTCTTATTTATAGGCGCTGTTGAGAGAGCTAAGGTACGAAGTTTTTTTATTTTTTTGTTTCAGGTTTCAAGTTTCACGTTACCTAACTGATCGTTCCAAAACCTGAAACCTGAAACTTGAAACTTGAAACTTGAAAACAAAACTAAACCTATTGAATCTTACTCGCCAATAAATAAATCACCGCCATTCTGATTGCAACACCATTTTCTACCTGATTCAAAATTACTGAATGATCTGAGTCGGCTACTTCTGAAGTAATCTCTACTCCTCTGTTTATTGGTCCCGGGTGCATGATGACGATTTCTTTATTAAGAGAATCTAGTAAGGGTTTGTCTACTCCGTATTGTTGTGCATATTCACGTGTTGATGGGAAGAAGTTCACATCCATACGTTCGTTTTGTACACGAAGCATATTCGCTACGTCACACCATTCTAAGGCTTTTCTCAGATTGGGTTCTACCGTAACTCCAAGTGATTCGATATATCTTGGGATTAATGTTTTTGGCCCGCAAACTTTAACCTCTGCACCTTGCATTTGCAAAGCATATATATTGGATAAAGCTACTCTCGAATGCAAAATATCACCTACAATAACTACTTTTTTTCCGGCTACATCGCCTAGTTTTTCTCTGATCGAATAGCTGTCTAACAACGCCTGAGTGGGATGTTCGTGTGCTCCGTCGCCGGCGTTTACAATACTGGCTTTGACATTTTTGGATAAAAAATAAGCCGCTCCGGGATTGGAGTGGCGCATTACAACCATGTCAACTTTCATGGAAAGGATATTATTTACAGTATCAATCAGGGTTTCTCCTTTTTTAACCGAAGACTGAGCTGCTGAAAAACTGATAACATCAGCAGATAATCGTTTTTGTGCCAACTCGAACGAAAGTTTTGTTCTGGTACTGTTTTCGAAGAAAATATTGGCAATCGTAATATCTCGTAATGAAGGAACTTTTTTAATGGGTCTGTTAATGACTTCTTTAAAATGATCGGCAGTTTCAAAAATCAGGTTAATATCATTCTCGTTGATGTATTTTATTCCTAATAAATGATTTACGCTTAATTCTTTCATTTTTATTTCTTTAATATTTATTTGTCAAATTCCTGAACTTCTGAAAATATTCAGTTCTTCAATGCTTATTTAAAGAGCAGCAACTCTATTGAACCATTCTGTCTACAACTTCACTGTAATCCTGGAGATCTCTTGCATCTTCGTCAAAAATCTTCTGCCATCTGAAACCCGGAATTTCGATTTTAGTTCTTGCAGAGCCATCCCATTTTATTTTAAAATCATTGTTTATCAAAACCTCAGCCACTACTTTTCCAACTTCTATTGTCGTGGCATCATCAGCATTATCTACTTTCTGAAAAGCAATAAACAAACTTGGATTTTCGACTGCAATTGCTCTTGCCAAACCTTGTTCGTGATAAAAACAATAACCATCAGATTCTACTTCGTTTTCCTGCAATTCTCTTTCCACTTCGACTACTTCATATTCACCGTCGGTTGTGGTGTAACCTGCGTTGTGAAGTGCTATGATATTTTCATCTCCCAATTCATCAAACGCTTTTATTAGCCTTTCAGTATCTGTTGGACTTTTCCATTGTTTACTTTCTGCAAGTAACTTTTGGTATTCTTCTCTTATTTTATCAAAAGCCCACTCTTCTGAGATTTCATCTGCAAATTCGTTGTCTTCAATTTCTTCTAAGATGTTTTCCTGAATCTCATCAAGAGAAAGGAATCCCATTCTGACCTGATTAAAAATTGATTCATAAATAAACGCTTCATTCTCTGTCATGTTTTTTTTTTGTTTAAGCGCTTTAATTGTTTAAGCGTTTATTTGTTGAATTGTTAAACCGTTTTTTCTTTACGATTAAACAATTAACCGATTTAACGATTAAACTAATTCGTTATCAGGTAAACAGCGTCTTCACCTTCATTCTCTTTCCAGCTTACTTTTACTTTTTCGTTATTAATGGCATCTACCTGGCGACCGCGATAATCGGGCTGAATAGGTAAATTACGGCTAAAACGTCTGTCTATTAACACTAACAATTCTATTTCTGAAGGTCTACCAAAAGACTGAATTGCGGTTAAGGCAGAACGAATACTTCGTCCGGTAAACAATACGTCATCGATAAAAATGACTTTCTTGTTTTCGACTATAAAATTTATTTGTGTTTTATTGGCTTCCAGCGGTTTATCAGTACGACGAAAATCATCTCTAAAAAAAGTGATGTCCAGATAGCCTAAAGAAATTTCAGGAACCTGGTATTCGTTTTCTAATATTTGTTTTAAACGTTCAGCTAAAAAAACGCCTCTTGGCTGAATCCCCACTAAAATAGTATCTGAGAAATCAAGGTGTTTTTCGATTAACTGACAAGCCAAACGATGGAGTATGATAGTAACTTCTTTTGAATTAAGTAATACTTTTTGGCTCATAATTAGGTGTGATGTTTGGTTGGGCAAATATACGAAATCAGAATTTATTTGTTGGGGTGTTGAGTGGGGAAATATTTTTTTTTGGTTTAGCAGCGATTTTTGCAGCTAAAAAAAGATTGCACGATAATCATCTCATACTTTTTATTTATAACAATAAATCGTATTTTTTTATGCTGTATTATTATAAAGCCATACTTTCGTAAATCTTATATTCACATAACCTTTCACCAAGTAAAATCATGAAAAAATACACTTTACTTTTTATTTCATTTTGTACAATACAGATAATATATGCTCAAGATTATTCTCGATACTATAAAAACATCAAAAATATAATTCATATAAATAAATGTTCAACTGATGAATACAATAATAAAAACAAAAATATTAGATGCTTAGATGAAAATCTAAATTCTACGATCAATAATTATTTCAACAAGATTAATTACATAAAATATGATTCAATAAATCCTGGTAGAATAAATTATTTCCAAACAATATGTGATATAAAATATTCACAAACTGGTGAAATGATTGATTTTAAAATATCAGAATATACTGGGGTTGATCAAATGCTAATTGAGCAGTATAAAAACAAAGCTACTGAGGCTTTACAATCGCTAAAACAAGTAATTAAAGACAATTACAATATCGTTTCACCTGCTACTAATTATCAAAATCAGCAAATAGAATCAATAATTCCTCTCGTAATATCTATTAAAGTTGTAAATAATAAAGTTTTGTTCCAATATAGATATTTCCCAGACACTTATAATCTCTCAGATTATAATGATTACATCAATGATAAAGAATTAAAAACATTCTATAATCAAGTCTATCAAAAAATAGAAAAAACTTTTGATAAAGATTTCCAAACAATTTTAACCAATAATAATCTCAAAAGATGCTATGCACATCTTTATTTTGAAGTTTCCCAAAATGGTAAAATTGAGAATATAAAAAATATTCAAAATGGTGACAAAATTTTTGAAAAATATTTGAAAGAACAATTTATAAAAAATCTTAATGAAATAAAAAAGAATATCGTAATCGCAAAACTATTGGATGAAGAAAAAGTTAGAAAGACATATTTAATGTCTTTTCAATATGGCTTTAAAAAATAAAAAAAATGATCAACAAACGAAAACTTAAATATGCAAAAAGATAGCCCGAAAATTCTTTCCATACCTGCAATCGATATCAATCTTGTTTTTAAATGTCCAATACAATTAAAAAACATACAGATCACAGGAAGAATTATTTGGCTTTTAGAAGTTATTCATGGAAAAGATTATTTAGCTCCTAAATTAAATCATTTAAGAACTTTACAACTTGGAACCGTTGGGCGTGAAGTTGCTGAAATGCTCGACAGTAAACAATATCGATTAATTCCGAAATTTGAAAATCATGATCTAAAACACATCGTTTTAGAATATGAAATGACAATGAAAGATGAAATCAGAATGCAAGCTTATCTCATTGGAAATGGTAATTTCACTCTTCCCTGTTTAATATTCTTTTCTCTAGGCATATTCTATCCTACAATATGGAAAGATTTATTAAATGAATATCAAACAGGCAAAGCATCAAAATCAATTCATTTTCTAACTTTAGATAATTGTATGGAATTGCAATTTATAGATGTAAAAAATGAGTATGGAAGAAAAAATAGTCCATTTAAAAATATAAAATCATGAAAGTAAAAACCACATCAATCCCAGTCCAAGACCAAGAAAGGGCATTACAATTTTACACTACAAAATTGGGTTTTATAAAAAAGCATGATGTTCCACTAGGCGAAGGCAACAGATGGTTAACGTTAGTATCTAAAGATGAACCAAATGGCGTTGAAATTTTATTAGAACCATCACCAAATCATTTTGAACCTTCGAAAACGTATCAAAAAGCGCTGTTTGAAGCCGGAATTCCGTACACGCAATTTAACGTCGATAATCTTCAGGAAGAATATAATCGTCTTGTAAATCTTGGTATTGAATTTACGATGCCACCAACTGAAATGGGAAATGTAAAAATTGCGATTTTGGATGATACTTGCGGGAATAAAATTCAGTTGATTGAAATGTTAGGATAATATTCAGTCTCATATTTATTAAAAATGTGAGTCCCATAGAGACGTTATATTTATAGCAATTTATATATCGTTTCATAAGAACCCGCCGCGGCGGGTGGATATATCGCTCCGATGCAGCTTTTGCCAGCTAATGTATTGTTTAGCTATAAATATGACGCTCCGCTGGAGCTTTTTTTCATTATATACTTGTGACTGGATTAATCCCGATCCCGAAGCTTCGGGACGGGACAGCCCTACAAAATAGCTCGAACCTCCGGCTCTTTTTGATCTTTTAATCAAAATCATAGAACTTTCCAGCAAAATTATATAACACCTTTTTTGTTGTTTGAAGTAATTTTATTCTACGATAATTAGAATACAAAATTCTTTTTAAAACAACTAAAACAGCAAAATCATGCAAAAGAACATTACACGTTTGTTAATGGTATTCGTAATACTATTTTCATTTACAAGTTGCGAGGCTATTGGAGACATTTTTAAAGCCGGAATGGGATTCGGGATCTTTATCGTCATCTTCATAATTGCGATAATCATCTTTATATTCGCTAAGATTTTTGGTGGTAATAAATAAACATAAAAAAATCCCGATCACTAAAATGGTCGGGATTTCTTTTTTATATAAAGCTATGTTTTTATTTAGCGTACATTTTTGTTCTTAATTCCTGAACCTTTTCGTCGTCTAAATATTCATCAAATGTCATATAACGATCGATTGCTCCGTTTGGTGTAAGCTCTACTACTCTATTACCAACTGTTTGTGCAAACTCGTGGTCATGTGTGGTAAAAATTACAGAACCTTTAAAGTTTTTCAATGAGTTATTGAAAGCGGTGATAGACTCCAAATCCAAGTGATTTGTTGGTTCGTCAAGCATAAGGATATTGGCTCTTTCCATCATCATTCTTGAAAGCATACAACGTACTTTTTCTCCTCCTGATAATACGCGGCTTGTTTTTAAAGCTTCTTCTCCGGAGAAAATCATTTTTCCTAAGAATCCTCTAATAAATACCTCATCGCGCTCTTCTTCTGTTTTTGCATATTGACGTAACCAGTCTACTAAAGTCAAATCGTTTTCGAAGAATGAATGGTTTTCTGCAGGCAAATAAGCCTGATTGGTTGTAATTCCCCAATCGAAAGTTCCTGCGTCTGCTTTTTGCTGGTTGTTCAGGATTTCGTAGAATGCTGTTGTAGCACGTGAATCTTTTGAAAACAACACGATTTTATCGCCTTTTGCCATATTCAGGTCTACTCCTTTGAACAAAAGTTCACCATCTACTGAAGCTTCTAAATTTTCTACATTCAAAATCTGATCTCCAGCTTCACGATCCTGATCAAAAATGATCGCCGGATAACGACGGCTTGAAGGTTTGATATCTGAAATATTCAATTTAGAAATCATTTTTTTACGGGATGTTGCCTGTTTTGATTTTGCAACGTTCGCGCTAAAACGACGAATAAATTCTTCTAATTCCTGTTTCTTTTCTTCGGCTTTTTTGTTTTGCTGTGCACGTTGTTTTGCCGCTAACTGGCTAGACTCGTACCAGAACGTATAATTTCCTGAATAGTGATTGATTTTTCCAAAATCGATATCCGAAATATGTGTACAAACTGAATCTAAAAAGTGACGGTCGTGAGATACTACGATTACTGTATTTTCGTAATTGGCTAAGAAATTTTCTAACCAGGAGATAGTTTCAAAATCCAAATCGTTGGTAGGCTCATCCATAATAAGCAAATCAGGATTTCCAAAAAGTGCCTGTGCCAAAAGTACACGAACTTTAATTTTTCCCTCAAGATCGCCCATTAAAGTATAATGATGCTCTTCGTTGATTCCTAAGTTAGACAACATTGATGCGGCATCAGAATCTGCATTCCATCCGTTCATTTCTTCGAACTGAACCTGAAGTTCCCCAATTCTGTCAGCGTTTTTATCGTTGTAGTCTAAATAAAGTTCATCCATTTCTTTTTTAACAGCATACAAAACTTTATTTCCCATCAAAACAGTTTCCAAAACCGTATGCTCGTCGAACATGTTGTGATTCTGGTTTAAAACCGACATACGTTTCCCCGGTTCTAAATGAATGTGGCCAGAAGTTGGGTCGATATCGCCTGAAATGATTTTTAGAAAAGTAGATTTTCCAGCACCATTGGCTCCAATAACTCCATAAATATTTCCGTGTGTGAATGTGGTATTTACTTCGTCAAACAAAATTCGTTTGCCAAATTGAACTGATAAATTATTGACTGTTAACATGAATGTCTTTTTAATTAATTTCGTGCAAAAGTACGGAAAAAGGTTCAGAGTTGCAAAGGCGAAGACAAAAGTAACATTGAGTTGAAAGTTTTAAACCATATAAGTTATATAAGTACATTTAAACTAGATTTATAGTCTTTATGTTTAAAAAGCTCGAAATTTTCACCATATAAGTTATATAAGTTCATTTAAACTAAATTTATTAACTTAAAAACAGAAAAAACTTTACGACTTCGCGACTTTACCAGATTATCAGAAACAACTTTACTATTTAAAACTAACTTATATTTTCTTATATAACTTATATGGTTAAAAAAAACTACAATTTGCTTTCTTTCGCCAAAGCCACTTCTAAACTTTCGAAATTGGGCAGCACTTTTGCAATCATTCCTTCTTTGTTCAGAATGAAATGTGTTGGAAATGAATTGAGTTGTAAGGCTTCGTTCATATATACCTTCATGTTTGGAATGACCTCGTATTTTAAAGGTCTTTTTGCTAAAAATACTTTTAATTGTTCAGGTGAATCTTCGGCGAGACTTATGAATAAAATGTCTTTTCGGTCTTTGTATTCATCGGCTAATTTATTCACTTGAGGAAATTCTCTGATGCATGGTGTACAATGAATGTACCAGCATTTGATGACAATTATTTTTCCTTTCATGGATTCGTTTGTTACCAGATTTCCGTTTAAACCTTTGAAAGAGAATTTCGGAAATTGGGTCCCTTCCATTTTGAAGTTTTTGTAGGCATCAAAACCAATTTGATTGATGGTAGCTTTTATGCTGGTATCTGAATTGGGCTGAATTTCGAATAGTTTATAATAGTATTTTGACTCTTCTGATTTTAATCGGATTGGAATGTAGTTTCCATTTGCTAATTGATCTAAGAAAGATTCTTTTGAAATTTCTTTTGAATTTGAATCGAATGCTATAAAATCTCTGGAAAGCATGATGTTTTTGCTTTGGTAGGCTGACCAATCGCTGAAATTATTCTGGATTTGGATAGAGTCAACTTCCGGGGTTTCTGGATTTGATTGTGCGAAAGTTGAAGTGAAGATAAAAAATGCTAATATGAGATTGATTGCTTTTTGCATGAAGTTTTTAATGGAATTATTGGCATTCAAAAGTACTTAAAATTATTATGATTTTAACCACAAAGAGCACTATCGGATTTTCGCAAAGTTCGCAAAAAAATGGCACGCGGATGAGACTGATTCGCTTTGCGAAAACGCGGATTTATACGGATTTTTTTATTCTCATTTTTGTCATCCTGACGAAGGAAGGATCTCCGTAAGTAGCTCGACAAAGATTAGCTACATTCTGTGCGGAGTTACTTGCGGAGATTTCTCGTTCCTCGAAATGACATACTTTGTGGTTACTTTAAGGAAGCTCTTATCTTAAAACAGAAAAAAGTCTCTTATGAAAACGAATGCCTAGCCCTGATAGAAGCGGTATCCTTTTATTTTTTTCCTTTAAAAAAAATAAAAGATACAAGCGAATAGCAGGAAACAGCTCCTGAAAATCATTATTAATTTTACATCACTTTAAACCATAAAAAAACCCGACAATAAATTGCCGGGTTTATAATGCTCTCCTTCAGGTGAAAACCAAATAACAAATCACCCAAATTCGATGCATTTATTCGAAATAAAAATTAGATTAAAAAATAAATAACCAAACTCAATTTTAACCGTTCCAATTTTTTTATTTCTAGATTTTTAATTCATTTTAGTTTAAAAAGTTCATTACTTTAAATGATTTTTTGTTTCCTGATTTGTCTGTTACTACAACGATAAACAATTGTTTGGTTGAGAAACTTTGGTTTTGAAGCAGGATTTCTTTATTATTCAGAACATTTTGATGGTTCACCAAAGATTGTCCGATGGTGTTAAATACGTCTACATGTGCAATGTCTTCGGATTCATTTGTTACCGATAATGCATTGTTTTTAAAGTAAACGATTGTATTACTTTTTACTTCAATTTTGTCCAGAGCTAATGTTTTTGCTGTTGACTGCGAAGCAAAATAAGCGGCATACGCTTTAGATAATTCAGATGAATTACCACAAGAAGATGCATCCCAGTTTACAGACCAGGTCATTAAACCTCTTAAAGAAGGATATGGTCCGCCTGGCTGCATAGTGTATGTTCTTCCAGAAAAAGTGGTTCCGGTTCTTAAATAATTCATAGCACTAATTCCTTCTGCCGGCGTCAAATAACCGCTGCCTGCTGCACTTGGACAAGCTGGTAATGCAATAAGAACTTTTGAGGCCGGTAAACCATCAAAATGCATTCCGGTTGTGGCAATGTTATAGCCTTTTATTACCATATCAGTCAGGGCTGTTACCATGTTTGCTTTCTTGGCTGAACCATAATATTGACCGTCTAATCCGTTTTCTCCTCCTGTATTATACAATTGTACCGCTAACAAATCTAATTCATTACGCAAGTTTTGAATGATTGGCAGGAAGGAACCAAAAGTATCCGTGTAGGTAGAATATCCTCCTTGTACGTATTGTGTTTCCGGAGCTGCAGTTAATAAAAATCCAGGGCCGTAGTACGCTTTTAATTCTTTGAAAGCATCTACTACGTTTTTTAATCTTGGATAGGCAGAAATACCCGCATACGAAATATCTCTTAAACCTCCTGCATTAAAATTCATCGATCCGCCTTCAAAATCAATATCAACTCCATCAAATTGATACTCATCAATAATTGCTTTCAGACCATTAACAAAAATATTTTTCTGAGTTACATTGTCTAAAACAACATGCCCATTTTGACCTCCAATTGAAACAATAACAGGAACGCCGCTATCTCTTAAGGATTTTATATCATTTTTCAACAATTGCTTATTGAAAACTCCATTGGTCAGATATCTGGTGTCATTTGTAGTTAATACTGGTGTATAACCATCACGATTAACGGTTTCTACGAAAGAATAATCTACTACGTTGAACTTACTTCCCACCATTTGAGAAAAATATAAAAATGGAGCTGCAGTATTTTCCCAGGAATGTGTATACCCTAAAATAATTTTAGATGGAAGCGGGATAAACCTATTAGTGCTCACCGGAGCAATTTTAATGGTATTGTTTAATGTAGTTAAACCAGATTGATTATCGGTTGCTTTGATTACAACTGGATAATCCTGATAAGCAGATGGTGTGAAATTATACGTATAAGTATTATTTGTACCCGCTGTCATGTTAAACGTACCTCCATTTATGGTAATAGTAACGCCTGAAACGGATCCGTTACTATCAACAGCTGTAACTGAAATTGGTACCACCTGGAAAGAACTTTGATTCACAGTAGTATTCGACGGTGAATTCCAAGTAATTACAGGTAATGAATTTGGACAGTTTGCACCTGAACAACTTAATGTAAAACTATATGTTTTTGCATCTGTTGTTCCGTTTGATGCAGTAGCCGTAACGGTTAACGTATGGCTAAGTGAAAACTGATTTGCTGCAGGTGTCCAAACCGATGTATAAGTTCCCGAAGAATTGGTAGCACTCAAAGTTTGTCCATCTAAACTAAATACAACTGATGAGATTGTAGTGGCATCAGCAGCACTTAATCCAACACTTGCAACAAAATTAATTGATGATCCTAAATTTATAGCAATCGCAGAAGCTGTTGGCGCTGTAATGGTAACTACTGGCTTAGTCGCAACCACCGCTTGTCTATTAAAATTATAAACCGTTGAAGTTGTTGGAACTGCAAAGTTGGCTAAGTTATTTGGATAATAAGTCACATCGCCATTTTCCCATGCATTTAATTTCAAACTTAAAATTTGTGTATAACCTGCTACAACTGAATTATCGAAAGTATAATTTCCTGATGCATCTGTTGTTGCTAAAACACTTTTCCAGTTGTGTGTATTATCTGTCCACGGTAAAACGATTTCTACTTTTGCTCCAGCTACTGCAACTGTTCCGTTTTTAACGGTTCCGCTAATTAAATTTGCGGCAGCAAGTGCTGTTTTTGCTGTAGAACTTGTGTTGAAATTGTAAACTGTTGGATTTGCAGGAACTGCAAAGTTGGCCAGATTATTCGGGAAATAGCTTACTTCTCCATTTTCCCAGCTATTCAATTTAAGACTTGTAACGGTTGTATATCCTGCTACAACTGAATTGTCAAAACTGTATTTTCCTTGTGCATCTGTTATTGCAATAACGCTTTTCCAGTTGTGTGTGCTATCTGTCCAAGGCAAAACAATTTCTACTTTAGCTCCTGCTACTAAAACAGTTCCGTTTTTAACAGTTCCGCTAATTTTATTTGTTGGAGTTACAATAACATCTTGAGAAAAGTTTAATGTTTTGTTCGCCGTTAGATTCGTATAAACTGTAGATGCCGGCGTGTACGTTTGTCCTGCTAAAGCTGCAGTCACCGTATAAGTTCCGCCTGATGGTAAATTAGCAATTGTATAAACTCCGCTTGAGTTCGTTGTTGCAGTAAAAGTTCCTCCTGTTGAAGCTGCTGTAACTGTAACACCTGAAACTGGAGTTGTTCCGTTAAGAACTGTTCCGCTTACTGTATAATATACAATTGGCGCGCCCTGAGCAAAATTCAACGTTTTGTTTGCATCGATTGCAGTATAAACGGTTGAAGTTGGCGTGTATGAGAATCCTGTTTTTGAAGCTGTAACGGTAAAGTCAAGTCCTGCTGTTAAACCAGCAACGCTATATACTCCGCTTGCATTTGAAACTGTAGTTAAAACTGTAGATCCTGATGTAGCTGTAACAGTTACGCCTGATACTCCTGTTGCTCCGTTAAGAACTGTTCCGCTTACTGTATATGTAGGCTGAGATCCATTAATGATTACTCCGGTTTGATTAGTAGTAACGTTTGTCAAAGTTACAGGCGTAAAAGTATAAGTCGCTTTTGCAGCCGTTAGTATATAATTTTGTCCCGAAGTTAAATTGCTGAATGTAAAATTACCTCCTGTAGAAACTACGGTTTGTAATACTACATTACCTGCATTACGCAAATCAACTGTAACATTAGGAACTAAAGCTGATCCGTTTTTTACTGAACCTGAAATGCTTACTGTTCCCGGAACTACGCTTCCAAATGAAGTATCTACCTGAGTTAATAATGAATTCGGGATAGAACCTCTGGTGTCCTGAGATAATTCCCAAACCATACCTCCGGCAAGATTTCTTGATTTAATATACTGTACTTTTAAATCCATCGATTGTTTATCTTCATAAGAGATAAACTGTTTTAAAGTAGCATTGTATAAATAAGGAACTTTTGTTGTGTTGTCAAAATACCTTACCCATCCTGCAGCAGCTGCAGTTGGTGTAACCTGCATGGTATTTGGATCTAAATAGGCATGTGAATTGGTAACCGGATTTCCGACTAAATCGCAAATTTCGATACTTCCTGATTTTTCGCATGCTGCCGGACCATCCCAGGTTCCTGTTGGATTTTGCGGATTTGTACATCCTGCCACAACATCTCTTGGAGCTGAAACGAATAATCCCGGTAAATTGGGATTGGTTCCGTTATTGGCAACATGATCAAATTTTTTCCCGTAAAAAGGCAATCCCATGATTAATTTATTCGCAGGAAAACCAATAACATTCAAATATTGATTTGTTAATTCATCAAGAGATTCTGATTGCGTTGCACCGTATAATGGATCATTCGTGTTTCCGCTTGCGTATAATGGGGCGTTGTAGCATGTTTTGTCATACCAGTTTCCACCAAAATCATATCCAAAATAGGTGATGTAATCACAATATGTTGAGATATCTTCTGTCATTCCGTATTGTGTTCTGTTGTTTGGCCCTAAATATTGAGCCGCTACTTTTCGAACGTTGTTTCCGGCAGCAATAGAGATTAATTTATTTGGCATTGCCTGGCGCATTGCTTTTAATAAATACACTAAATTTTTGTTGTCGTCCGGGCTGTACTTTTGTGGAGGAATTGGAGCTCCGTTAATCACTTCGGTACCATCTGTTCCTCCTGAAAGAGGATATTCCCAATCGATGTCAAATCCATCGATAAATGGATATTTGGTAATAAAGTTTGCCATGTCTGCAGCTAAAGCAGCTCTTGCAACGGGACTTGCTGCAATTGGAGAAAGATCCTGACCTTTGGTCCATCCTCCAACAGAAATTAAAATTTTTAAATGCGGATACTTTTCCTTAAGTTTCATTAAGTCATAAAAGTTCCCTTTTACAGGAGCATCCCAAGGAATTCCACCTTCCATATGCTCAAAATCAGCATACGAATCTAAACATAACAACTTTGTATTCTCCGGATGTGCCGGATCAAAAGTTGTTCCATAAAAAGAATAATTCAAATGCGTCAATTTACTCCCGTCTATCTTGGGAATATTGAAATCCCGGGCATAAATAGCCCATTGCGCATAGTACCCCACTACCTTTTTACCGTGAGCTGGTTGGGCTAACGCGAGTAAGGGAAACAGTAACAAAAAAAGCAATCTGTAATAATGTTTCATAATTAAATTAATATTGGTTAATAAAAAGAAATATTCCAATCACCATAAATTACATACTACAACTCTGTATATAAAATCTAATAACCGGGATTCAACTAATTGCAAATAAAAGATTGCAACCACTTGGAAATTAATTCATATTACTTCTAAAAATAAATATTACTATTACTGATCTTATCCATAATCATTGTTGAATAGTAGTGATTGATATTTATTTAATTTTTTAAAAATTACTTTAAATACAAATGATAAATTTGGGGTTTATCAAATTTTAATACTTTCCTTATTTGTCATGTTTTTATTCTATTCTTTATTTGGTTTTAAATGTTACTATTTGGTTTTATAATTCTTATACTTATATTCTTTTTAACAGGTTTTTATAGCGATTTTTATTCATTTTACCATAATTATCTCTACCAGAAATATTCTGGCAGAGATAAAAAAATTACTAAATAATCTTGGGTAACATAAAATACTAACTCAAACCAAATTCATTAAATTAATTTCTTAAGACTTGTATATACTGATAGCTCAACATCAGCATGGTCTTTTGAATTGCATTGGTCTATTAAATTCTTTAAATCATCTGCTTTTAATGTTGATTTATTCTCTAAAACAAGTAACAATTCCTGCGATGCATCATTTAATTTTTTAGATAAGGGCAAAATCGGTTGCACTAATGGGGCATTGGCACTTAACTCTACTAATCCCTTATTTACAGCTATCCATTTGTTGAAAAATGCTGCTACTTTTGCTTTATTATCAGGTGTTTTATTGGCTAAATATTGGGTTACTGCGTCATCAAAAGCCAATGAATCTTTGGCATCAGGCGTACAGGCATCTGCAAAAAGCGTAAACGGAGAATACATTTGATATTCTGTTCCTCCCTTATTACGTGTATAACCTTTTAATGGCTCGCAAACATTAGAAAATTCGTTTAGCGATTTTATATTCTGATTGTTTGAAATGTTTCTTAAAATCACCGCTTTGTTACGAATGTGTGTTAATCCAAGTTCTTCTAATCTAAAAGAAACCACTTCAAGTCGTTTGCGCATATTGGCAACATCCGTAATATCTTCTGCTGACCAAAGTCTTTCTGCAATTGCAGCTGTTCTTGGCCAAAGTCTTGAATCTATTGTAGTTGCTGTTGCAAGTTCTGTCCACATTGTTGCTTCACCTCCCAAAATTCTTGCTTTTTCTTCAGCAGTTAAATCGGCTCCTTTTGGCATAGGATCATTTAAATAATGACTTGCAATTGGGTACATCAAGTCGATGTAATATCCGTTTGATAAAACTGTTTTATATCCTTTTTTTACGGCATCAACTAAGGATTGACCAGCAACAACTCCTTCATTTGGACCTCTCCAGGAATGGATAATAGCATCTTTTGACATGTTTTTTGTCAAAATTTCTTCCCACCCCATTAATTGTTTTCCGTGTTTTTTAAGCATCGGAACCAGTTGCATGGTAAAATAAGTTTGCAATTCATGATTGTTCGCTAACTTATTTTTCTTTTTAAATTCCTGAATTTTGGGGTTTGAATCCCAGTCTTTACCTTCATTTTCATCTCCCCCGATATGAAAATAAGAGCCTGGGAATAATGGACAAACCTCATCAAAAATTTCACTTAATAATTGGTATGTTTTAGGATTTGAAGGATCTAATGTTGGCGAAAAAATACCGGCATTTCTTTCAATTCCATAGGTAGCAATTGCTGTACCCTGAATATTTTTTTCAGAAGTTCCTCCTGTCAGCGTGATCACTTTGCTTCCTATTTCCGGGTAAGCGGTAAGTATTGCAGATCCATGACCAGGAACATCTATTTCCGGAACAATTAAAACACCGCGCTCATCAGCATATTTTACGATATTTTTAATTTCCTCTTGTGTATAATACAATCCATCCGAAGCTAATTCTATTAATTTTGGATGCTTTTTCATTTCGATTCTCCAACCCTGATCATCTACTAAATGCCAGTGAAAAACATTCATTTTCATTGCTGCCAGTGCATCGATATTTCTTTTGATGACATCAACCGGCTGGAAATGCCTGGAAGCATCGATCATCAAACCTCTCCAGGTAAATCTTGGAAAGTCAGAAACGTTTGAGTTTGGAAAATAGAAAGAATTATTCGTATTCTGCAACATTTGCAATAACGTTTCAAGACCGTGAAGTGCCCCTAAATCGCTGGTTGCATTTATTGTAATTTGATTTTGTTTGATATCTAAATGATAACTTTCGTCTTCATACAAACCAATTTTTCCGCTTTTAACACAGTTGATCTGAAGTGAGGCTGTAGGAACTTCATTTAATTTAGCGATAAATCCCTGTTCGAAAAAAATACCGGTTCTACCATCCAGGCGACGCAAAAAGCGAGTTACCCCACCAAAAATTCGGGGATTTGGATTTCCGGTAATGTTTACTTTAAAATTTTTATTTAAAGCAAAATTCCCATCGTTTAAAACAACACTTTGTGGCCACGGCATAAGATTTAGCTGCTCTTTTTGAATTTGAGCAACAGAAGTTACACCTGCTAGTAATAGGACTAATAAATATTTCATTTTTACTGTTTTTGAAAAGGTGTTATCCCCGGATAACGGTATTAAAAAAATTATGAAACAAAACTCAGAATGATCTCTATTGAACCCTCACTCATCGATAAAAAATCATCTGAATTTTGTAATTTGATTCGCTCCAAATCGAATCTTAAAAAACAACTCTAGTAATCAAAACGCTTAAATGCTTCAATTGCCTCGTATTCAGCCAATCCTAAATCATCGTATAAAATAGCTGTATTTTTATTTCTGTCTTCGGCCCTAACCCAAAATTCCCTGGAGTCATTACCCTGAAACATTACTCTGTCTTTTTGTGATTGATGGTATAAAATTGCATGACGTTTTAGCAATACTTCTGATGGAGAAAGCGGAACTGCCATATCAATTTCGTGAATGTCCCATTCGTGCCATGCGCCTCGGTACAACCACAACCAGCAATCATCCATATATTTTTCAGGCTTTAATTGCTTCATGGCAGCAAAAATGGCATTCAGACAAACCTCATGTGTTCCGTGCGGATCAGCCAAATCTCCTGCTGCAAATACCTGATGCGGTTTTATTTTGGCAATAATATCTTTTACAATAGCAATATCTTCAGTTCCTAACGGATTTTTCTTTACTTGTCCTGTTTCATAAAATGGAAGATCTAAAAAGTGTGTATTTTCATCTTTTAAACCAATGTATCTTGTTGCTGCATAAGATTCTCTTCTACGGATAAGTCCTTTTAATTTTCGAACTTCCAGTGAATCGATCTCGTTTTCTGATTTGTTATTCAAAAAGTTGATTACAGATTTAAAGTTGATTCCACTGGCAGCATCGCCCACAAAATCTTTGGCAACTTCGGCAAATTTTAATGCCTCGTCGTCTGTAACCGCTATATTTCCGGAGGTTTGATATACGACATGTACATCGTGACCTTGTTTTATCAATTTTGAAAAAGTTCCTCCCATAGAAATCACATCATCATCCGGATGCGGACTAAAAAGAATCACTCGTTTTTTTGCTGGATTGGCTCTTTCCGGACGGTGCGAATCGTCAGTATTGGGTTTTCCACCCGGCCACCCTGTGATGGTATGCTGCAATACATTGAACATATTGATGTTCAAATCATAAGCAGAACCTTCCTGCGCCAATAGATCAGACATTCCGTTGTTGTTGTAATCTCTGTCTGTTAATTTTAAAATGGATTGCTTTGTTTTTTGGCACAACCAAACAATCGCTTTGCTTTTTAATTCTTGTGTCCAGATGCATTCTCCCACTAACCACGGTGTTTTAAAACGTGTTAATTCTGAAGCTGCAGACTGATCCAATACGAAAGTTGCATTGGCATGATTTTGTAAAAAAGTTGCAGGAACTTCGGAACTGATATCTCCCTGAATAGTTCTTTTAATAATATCGGCTTTGTTTTGTCCCCAAGCCATAAGTATAATTCTCTTGGATCTCATAATGGTAGAAACTCCCATGGTAATCGCTCTTTTGGGAACGTTATCTATACCATTAAAATCAGATGAAGCATCTACTCTTGTAATATGATCCAGTGTAATAATTCTTGTTCCGGAATTGATGTGTGATCCTGGCTCGTTGAAACCTACGTGACCGGTACGACCGATTCCTAATAATTGAAAATCAAGACCTCCTGCATTTTTAATATTCATTTCATAGTCGATACAATATTGGTTTAGTTCCTCAATATGTACCGTTCCGTCAGGAATATTCACATTCTCCGGTTTGATATCAATATGATTAAAAAGATGCTGGTGCATGAAATAATGATAGCTCTGATTGTTCTCTTTGGTCATTGGATAATATTCATCCAGATTGAAAGTGATCACATTGCTAAAACTTAATCCTTCTTCTCTGTGCATTCTCACTAACTCTTCATAAACTTTTATAGGAGAAGAACCTGTTGCTAAACCTAATACGCAAGATTTTCCTTTTTCTTGTTTAGATCTAATTAATTGCGCGATTTCCTGCGCTACAATTATCGAAGCTTCTGTAGAATTTTTGAAGATTTCATTGTGGATTTTCTCAAATCGGGTCTCTTCAAATTTTCCCGCGCTTTTATAGCTGATATCAGGTTTTATTTCTAAAGCACTTTTCATTTCTTTTTTCTTTTTTTTGTATTTACAATTTTGGTTTTTGAAATGGTATAAGCAACTTGCATTGCTTATACCATTTACTAACCAAACTTAAATTCTTATAATTCTTTTTGTTTTTCTTAGAATTTGTTTACTCCCGTATCCCACCAAAGTCTTGTTGCTCCGGTATCAACTCCTCCTAAAAGGCTAACACCTTGTGCGTAACCAGTTGGATTAGAGGTTTTTTCATTAACATAGAAGTTTAATCTTCTTACAAATGTACCATCCGGAATTTTTCCTGCTGAAAAGTTGTTTGCAGGTAAAAATAATTTTGGATATCCTGTTCTTCTTGTTTCAGCCCAGGCTTCCTGACCATCAGGAAAACCAGCAATCCATTTTTGAGTAATAATTTTTTGCAATTTAACTTCGTTGGATACTGCGTCAGACCATTTTACTGTTACTAAATTTTGTGCAACAATATTATTAGCCGCATTTAATGGGTCTGTAAAATTTGCCGGTAATGAAGTATCATCATTAATATAAGCAGAAGCACTACCTACAGACAACTGAGCAAAAGAAGTTGCAATTCCTGCTTCATAGAATGATTGTGCAGACCCACCAACATTCCAGCCTTTTAATGCTCCTTCAGCTTTCAGGAAGTAAGATTCAGACGCATTAAACCAAGGAATCATATTGTTTTCTACAATAGGCCCAACTTTAGAAAATAAATCTGCTTTTGCTGTTCTATAATTAGCGTCAACTATAGTCCCCATTCTAATACCCTGATAAACACCACCAGTAGCTGTATGAAAGAAAGCCGCTCTTCTTGGATCATTATAACCGTTCATGATAGATGCAATTGCTCCACCAACATTGATATCGGCCCAAGGACCTGTATAAGTTTTAACAGGATGTTCGGCTAAATAAGCCATATTATCAGCATTAGAAGTAATTACTCCTAAACCTGCCAATGCGGCTTCACCTTCAGCTTTTGCTTTTACGGGATCAATATTAGAAATACGTATTGCTAAACGTAATCTTAAAGAGTTAGCAAATTTTACCCATTTTTGTATATTTCCAGCAGCTGTAGTTCCATCTGTTGCATCTCCTGAAGGAAAAAAGGTAGCAGAAGCATCAGCCGCTTTTGGAGTTAAAATATCAATTGCCGTTTTTAACTCTGTAAAAAACTGATCATAAACTGCCTTTTGAGAATCATAAGGAGTTGTTCCATCTGCATTTCCAAAACCTGAATAAACGATTGGTCCGTAATAATCAGTAGTTTTATGCATTGCATATACTTTTAAAATCAGAGACCAAGCATAAAACTGCGGGTATTTCTCTTTTGTTAATTTCTCAAGATTATAAGCGCTGACCATTTCTTTTTGATATTTCTGAACCCATTCGGCACCATTCCAACCATCTAAAAGTGCATAAGTTGAATTGTTTGCATTTCCTTCAAAATCATGAGGTGTTCCCATATATCCTGAAAAAATATCTGCATTTAAGTTAAACTGAATATCTCCTTGCCAATCATCTGCAACCAAGATATACATTCCTCTTTGCATTGTTTTAATAGGTGCCTTAACCTGATTAAAGTCTTGTTCTAATTGAGTGTTACTAAAACCAGACTCGTTGGTATTTATATCCTCAAAGTTACTAGTACAGCTGCTTATTGAAAGGACTAAAGCTGAACCAAATATTAATAATTTATTTTTCATCTGTGAATTTTTATCGTTAATTAAAATCATTTTTATTGATTTATAAGCCTACCCGTTCAGGGTTTAATTTTTTGTTTATTTTATATTCAATCAACAAACAAAATATCTTACAACAACCAAAAGGTTTTGTCCTCTTATTATATTAATTAGAAAGTTAAATTTAAATTAACACCAATGCTTCTTGTTGAAGGCATTCCAAAAATATCAATACCTTGTAATCCTTCTCCTGAACTTAATGTTACGTTTGGATCAAACGGTGCATCTTTGTAAAAGAAAAATAAGTTTTTACCAACAAGAGAAACATTCACTGCATTGAAAATCGTTTTTTTACTGAAATCAAAGGTATATCCTAATGAAAGTTCTCCCAATTTAACGTTTGTAGCTTTGTACATATACTCTCCTGTAGCACCAGCTCTATCCCCAACAGAGGAATAGTAATCCTGGGCGTTCATTGTAGTTACTGCATTTCCATTAGTATCTACTGCATTTATCTTAACTCCTCCAGCATCTCTGGCATCACCAGTTGCTTTAGATACACCATAAGAATCAAGCATTGCCTCTGTCATACTCATTACATGACCACCAAATCTACCATCAATAAGTATATTTAGGAACACTTTTTTATACTTGAATGAGTTTGAGAAACCTAACATAAAATCAGGATTTGAACTGCCTAAATCTACCCAATCCGTTTTTTGAATACGCCCATTATTATCAAGTAAAATTTGCCCCTGATCATTTCTTAAAATATTTTTCCCCTGAATTTCACCAAATGGTTTTCCTACTTCTAAAACATATTTATAGCTATTTGGATCTCCATTAGTTAACACAACAGTGTTAACATTTCCATTTGCTCCAGTACCCAAACTAAGTACCGTATTTTTATTTGAAGCATAATTCAACCCAAGATCCCAAGAAAAATTATCCGTAGCAATCGCTTTACCTGTTACCGTAATCTCAAAACCTTTATTTTCGATACTACCTGCATTAAATGCATAATTAGTATATCCTGTAGTATTTGGAATTGGAGCCGGAGCTGTAATTAATTGATTTTTAGTCTCATTTCTATAATAAGTAAAATCAAATCCAATCCTATTGTTTAGAAATCTCCATTCTGTTCCAAACTCATAAGAATTTTGCATTTCCGGTTTCAAAGAAGTCCCTGGTTTTGGACCAACAATTGGAGCTGTAACGATACCGCCAACAAGAGTATTTACTGGTGAAGTTAAAAAAGCATTAACATCATTACCCACCTGTGCGTAAGAAGCTCTTACTTTTGCATAACTAATTGCTTCTGGTAATGTTACCATTTGGCTTAAGATAGCCGATAAACCTACCGAAGGATAAAAGAAACTTAAGTTGTCTGTATTAACTAAAGTTGATGACCAGTCATTTCTTCCTGTTACATCCAGATAAACCATGTCTTTATATCCAAAAGTTGCACTTGCAAAAACTGACTGAACTTCTTTTTTACCGCCAATAGTGTGTGCATTTCTTTCAGCTGAAACAAAGTTACCGGTATTAAACCAGTTGGCATTCACCAATCCATTCTTTTGACCTGAATCGCTTACATAAGCATCATTAATTGTAGATTTTGTAACACTAGTACCAATATTAGCACTGAATGAAAAATCATCGCTGAATTTTGTGTTGATAGTAGCAATTAAATCACCATATAATTGAGAGCTTTCACTGTCTGAATAAATATATCTACCTGTAGCCGGAGCCAGTGTTTCGTTTGTACCTGCGTACATTCTTTTATCAAACGTATTGTACAATCTGTTATACCCCCCTCTTGCTTTAACACTTAGCCAGTTATTCGCTTTATAAGTCACTGCAGCAGAACTAATTAGTGATTGGTTTTTATCGACAGATGCATTTCTGTTTAAGATCCAACCCGGATTTTGAATAATATCTGCTGTGGCTGATGGCCATCTTTGAGTCATTAAATTTCTGGAAGGATTAAACTCTTCATAATTATTATAATAATCATTAAAATCATTACCTCTTGGAAACAAATATACTCCTGTTAATGGATTGAAATATAATCCATTTGTTGGCTTATTTGTAATTTTTTGTTCGGCATACGATAACGCAGCATCAACAGTTATTTTATCATCAAACAATTTAACACTTTGACGAAGTGCAATATTATTTTTCTTAAACTCGTTTGTTGGTATTATTCCATCTACGTTAGTATTCGCATAAGTAAGGCTAGTTGACATTTTATCATTACCACCATTTACAGCGATGGAATTGATCATAGTTACACCTGTGTTATAAAACCCTTTAACATGATCAGGAGATTGTTTTGCAGCTCCCCAAGATTTATCAGATGATGGATCTGCTCCATAACTAGTTTGAAATTTAGGTAATGAAACAACATTATCTACAAATACACTTGCATTATAGGTTGCTGTTACTTTTCCTTCTTTACCCTTTTTAGTTGTTATTAAGATAACACCGTTTGCTCCCTGAGATCCGTACAAAGCAGCTGCAGAAGCTCCTTTAAGAACAGTCATAGATTCAATATCATCAGGATTCATCATTGAAATCGCGTCTCCACCATCTCTGTTACCTCCGGCCGTATCACCAAAAACCTGATTTGCCTGAGCAGAATTAGAATTCAGCAATGGAATTCCATCAACAACATATAACGGCTGATTGTTTGTGGCAGATGAGTTACCACGAATGGTTACTTTTACTGCACCACCAGCTCCTGCAGAGCTTTTACCAACAATTAAACCCGCAACTTTACCAGATAAACTATTCATTAAGTTGGCATCTTTAACTCTGGTTACCTCTTCTCCTTTTACTTCTTGTGCTGCATAAGTAAGTGTCTTTTTTGATCTTTTAAGTCCTAATGAAGTTACAACAACTTCATTTAATGCGTTAGATGATGCAGTAACCATTTTTACATTAATTGTCGCGGCATCGCCTACAACTATAGTTTGTGTTTCCAGACCTACATAAGTAAAAACTAAAGTCTGTCCTTTTTGCGCTTCAATTGAGTACAAACCATCAAAATCGGTAGTAGCACCTTTTTGACCTCCCTGTACTGCAACAGATGCCCCTGGCAACGGCAACCCATCAGAATCTGTAATCACACCTTTGATATTTCTTACTTGTGCAAGGGAAACCTGCGCCGTAAAAACAATCATAAAGATTAAGAAAATTTTTTTCATGTTTATTTATTTTGTTAGTTATGGTGTAAATTTATTCTTAAGGGATTGTTAAAAAAAATAATTTATACAAACAGCTTTAAATTTTAAACCAACGACATAAATCAATCAATAATCCGTTGCACGAAAACGTTTTCAAATTACTAAATATGTTGCTTTTACTGCATTTATTACTATTTTATGCAGATATTTTACTTATTTACCAAAAAATCATCAGCAACAACAAAACCTTAATAATGTGATAATTAGGACAAAAATTACCTTTAAAAAAATAGCTAAATAGTGTATTTGTATAAATAAAACCAATCTAAATCGTATTTACTTTAACAAAATATTTTACCTCAATTAAAATGAACTTATGATCATTTTAATTTCCGCATAATCCTGTTGTTCTTACTTTTAGTCTTGTATATTTGGTGTGAATCACATCTAGCAATGAATATTCGCCAAAAGAATCCTGTGCAATTTCCCATATCATTATACCGCCGGTATTCTGAGAAGCAAATGCTACTTTTTGAGCAATTGTCAGTCTTCCGTTATAATATATTTTACCCAATTCATCCTGATCAGCAAATTGGGTCCCGGCTTCAATAATCTGACCATATGTAGAACTGGTAACATTTGCATAAGTAAAGTTATAACCGTAAAAAGGTACACCAAGAGTTATTTTATCATTGGGAATATTTTGAAGTTTATGCCAAAAATCAATTCCTTCTTTAGCAAAACCAAAAGTACTATGCTGCCCTGGATTATTAGGAGTCCATGGTCCTGTACTATCATAAGCCATAATATTTATAAAATCGAAAGCATTTAATGCATCTGAATTTATATTTTCGAAACGGGAATTATTAGGCAAGGCTGCCGTTAATATTTTTTTATGTTCTGTAAGGCTCTTTCTTAATTCAATAACAAAATCGCTATAACCTGAAGTTACGGCATTCCATTCGAGGTCTACGTCTACTCCGTCTAAATGGTGCAATTCAACAAAATTTATGATGTTCTGAATTAAAACCGGCCTGTTTTCAGGTTTATCAATTAACAAAGACCAATTTGCGGCTTGTTCTTCTGATAGTACCCCACCGGCAAGAGAAATGCTTATTGTGATATTAGGATTAATCGATTTGGCATAATTAATAAGCCCATCAATATCGGCATTAAAAATTAAATTCCCACTTTTATCCGGATTTGCAAATGCGACATTAAGATGTGTCAGTTTGCAAAACTGAATTGAATTCATTTTATCAAAATTATCAGTCGATAAATACCCTACGACCCTGGCCGTTTTAACTTTTGAATTCTCGGGATCAGTTTGTTGCCCGATAGAACCAGTATAAGCTGAGAAAAGTGAACTTACAAAAAAAAGGATGCCTAATAAGGCTTTATTTTTTATCATAATTTTGAATTTAAACTTGTTGTTTTTAATTTTAATTAGAATGAAAATAATACCTCATCAGGCATAACTCTATATTTTGGGGATTACTGGTTAATTCGCATCCCACCAAACTTTGTTCAGCCAGTCATTTTTACCTCCCATTCTCGACAAAGCTTCTAAATAATTGGCTTCATTTTTCTGCATTTCATCATTAGGATAATACAAACGTGTCGGCGTAATTCCTCCTGTTTCAGAATCCGGGTTTGTTATTGGAATCAAATGCGGGAATCCTGTTCTTCTCCAGTTTGAGTATGCTTCAATACTATTAAAGATATAAGTAATCCAAAGCTGCGTTGCTATTTGTTCTTTTTCTGTTCCGGCAACCAGTGGTTTGGCACTTAAATAAGTATCGATACTTGTCTGAGTTGCGGCCGGAGCACCGTAAATCTCTAACTGTTTAATTCCTGCCTCAACTCCCTTTTTATAATAATCTGCTGCAGAACCTGAAACCCAGCCTCTAAAAGCCGCTTCGGCCAGTAATAGTTGTGTTTCTGAATAACTTACATGCAAATAAGGAGTTGTTTTTTTCTTGTAATACGACTGAATTCCGGATACTGCCGTAGAACCGCCATCAACTTCCCATTGAAAAACTCCAGGTTTAACACCTACATATAATTCTTCTCCCGGTTGTACCGGTCCCCAATTCATACTTCCGGTTTTAGGAGTAGCCAGCATGGTTAATCTTGGATCTCCATTATTTCTTAAATAATCAATAACGAGAGAACTAAAATGATCTGCATTTTCATTTCCGTTAAAAGCATAAGCCAATCCATTTCCTCTAAAATCAATTGAAGCGGGATCATCATTAAAAGTTGCATCTAAATGGTGCATAATACAATTGTCATCATTACTGGTAAAAACACCATTTTGCAGAGCTGCTTTTACCTGCTTTTCAGCTTCGGCCGGTTTTACTTCAGAAATTCTCATTCCTAAACGCAGTCGCAATGTATTGGCCAGTTTTTTCCATTTTGCAATATCTCCATTATAAAACAAATCTCCTTTTACAGTTCCTCCGCCTGCATTTAATTGATTATAAGCTTCATCCAGATCTTTAAAAAACGACGTATAAATATCCTCCTGCTTATCATATTTAGGTGTTACTATTCCTTTTGAAAAACCTAATCCGGCCTCAGAATAAGGAATATCTCCATAAATATCCGTTAAACGCTGCACTACCATTACTCTCATAATTTTAGCAACTGCATTCATATTTACAGTTTTAGGATCATTGCTGGTTTTTTCAAGAATATCTACAACATTTTTCAATTCATTTGCGTAAACATTTCTCCATAAAGCAGTTGCATATCCATCATCTTTCTTGAATTTACTTCCAAATTCAGTTACGTTCCACGCACCGGCATAATGCTGCACAAAACCTCCCGAATAAATTAAATTGGTTCTCCATTGATAAAATCCGTCACCGGACATACACAATTGTGTAAACGTAAGTTGCCCTGCGGGATTTGCAGTCAACGCCACCGGATCTTTCTCCAATGCATCAAAATCTTCGGTACAGCCTACTGCTGTAAACAATACGAGTATGGCTATTATTATTTGTTTAAATTTCATAATTTCTTTTTTTAGAATGCAACTTTAATATTAAAACCATATGATCGTCTAAATGGCAATGAACCATATTCGAAACCTTGTCCGTTTCCGGAAGTATACATTGATTCCGGGTCAACGTTTGGAAGATCCTTATTAAAAGTCAATAGATTTCTTGCGAATGCAGAAATGTAAATCGAATTTATTTTTGCCCCGCCAAAAACACTTTTTGGTATTGAATATCCTAAACTAACCTCTCTTAATTTTACATATGAAGCATCATAAACAAATGGTGCCGGCGTATTATTAAAAACAGTATTCCAATAGTCCTGAGGATTTACAGGGGTTGTATTTTTTACATAAACCGGATTAGCCGCCGTTCCTGTATTTACAACACCTTCTGCAACATATCCAGCTGTAGGAACCCATGTAGCCTGACTAAAATTAGGATCATTTGCAATAGCTGTTGCTCTTGCGTGATTATAAGCATCCCTGCCTTCTGTAGTTACATCCAGGAGTCCTTTTGTTGCAGCAACCGAGTTCGTCATAGAATAAACATCCATACCAAATTTCATATCAATCAAAAACTGAAGCGTAACTCCTTTATAAGTAAATCTGTTGGTAAGCCCAGCAGCCCAATCCGGAAGCCCTTTTCCTAATGCTACTTTTTCATCTGTAAATAATGGTAGCCCATTTGCGCCAACTACCTTTTCTCCGGCTTCGTTTCTTAAGAAATCTTTACCCATAATAGTTCCGTACTGACCCCCAACCTGCGCTACAATAGCAGCTCCGGCCCAACGGGCTTCAGAAATCGTATACGTACTAATGTCCGGATGTAAAGAAAGAATAGAGTTTTTATTTTTGGAGAAATTCAGATCAATTCCCCATTCAAAATCCTTGGTTTTTATTGGAGATCCTGATAAAAACACCTCAATACCTTCATTACGCAATTTACCGGCATTTACAGAAATATATTCATATCCTGATGTTGCAGATGAAGGCAGATCAAGTGTCTGGTCAGCAGTATCTTCACGATAAACCGTAATATCTGCTTTTAATCTGTTTTTAAAGAAAGCCGTTTCAAGTCCAAACTCAATTCCGGTTTTTGACTGATAGGTTAAGTCCGGATTTGGAGCAGCACTATTTTTAATATTGACAACACTCTGACCATTATAAGAAGCAAAAGTGGTATAATTTAAAGCATTTTTGTAAGCTCCCGGCGCATTAGAAACCTGTGCCCAAGATCCTCTAAGTTTACCATAAGAAAAAGAATCACTCTGGATACCAAAAGCATCCGAGAATATAAACCCTAACGAAGCTGCAGGATAAAATGCATCTTTATTTATAACACTAAACCAGTCATTTCTTCCTGTAAACTCCGCATATAAATACCCTTTATAATCGAACTTTGCAGAGCCATAAACAGAATTTGTTCTGGTTTTGGTTTCGACAGGAGCATTTTCTGTCTGATTTACAAAATTGCTGATATATTCAGTTCCCGGTTCAATAATTTTGGTTCCGAATCTTGAGTTTTGCTCTCTTCTGAAGTCTCTTCTGCTCGCTCCTAAAATTCCGGAAAAGGTAAAATCAGTTGCCAGTTTAATATCGCTAAAAGTCGCAATTAAATCTGTGTTCATTTCTGACAAATTAATATTGTTTAATCCCAAATATCCTTCATCTCTGCCCGGCCAGGTACTTCCCGAAGCCATAAAATCTTTTGCATTAAAAACATATGTATCCAAACCTGTTCTTAAAGTTAATGCTACCCATTTTTTTAATTGATAGGTTCCGGTAACGTTCCCAATAAAACGGTTTTTCTTAGAAGAGTTGTGATTTTCCTGTGTTACAAAATAAGGATTCAATAAATAAACATTATTGTTCCAGGGATAAATCTCTCCTGTTTCTTCATTTTTATAATGTTTTAGCCAGGCCTGATCAATATTAGGTGCCAATCCGCTTAAAGAATATCCTATATTATTAGGCGAATCTCCTAATCCGGGTCTGTTTTCTGTGTTTTCTGCGATATAATTCACATTAGCATCTAAAGTAAATTTATCCGATTTTAAAGTTGCGGCTAAACTCGCATCATTTCTTTCTAAACCTGAACCCGGAATAACATCATCATTATTAAGATTATTGTAGCCAAAACGTACAAAAGCATTTTCATTTCCTCCTGAAACTGCAACACCATTTGTTGTAGTGAACCCGGTTCTGAAAAAATCCTGAATGTTATTTTCTACTCTCGCATAAGGTCTCATAGAACCATCAAAAATCTTTACTTGCTGTCCTACAGATTCTGAGAATTTAGGTCCCCATGCATTTGTAGTGTAACCATAAATTTCTGTAGGCGCTTTTGAGGGATCCGGTAAAGCACCATTTGATCCCGTACCATATTCATTTTGAAAATCCGAATATTTCGCATTTACCCTGTCAAAACTCACGCCGCTGGTTAATTCGACCTGAAGTTTTCCTTTGCTTCCTTTTTTAGTGGTAATCAAAATTACACCATTCAAAGCCCTTGAGCCATATAATGCCGCCGCTGCTGCCCCTTTTAATACTGTTAAACTTTCTATGTTATTTGGGTTAATACCGGAAATTCCGTCACCATTATCGCGTCCGTCAAACCATTTACTCGTTGCGGCAGCATCATTATTTAATCCTGAATTATCTATTGGGATACCGTCTACAATATAAAGCGGTTGATTACTCTCGCCTATACTTGATATCCCTCTGATAATAACCCTTGTACTACCGGCAACTCCCGTTGCAGGAATCGAAACATCAACTCCGGCAACTCTACCCGAAAGTGCTGTCGTTACATTTGTTGTAATTACTTTGTTTAGCTGATCACCTTTTACATCCTGAACCGCATACCCCAGTTCTTTTTTCTGTCTCTTAATTCCTAATGCAGTCACTACCACTTCATTTAAATTTTGTGCATCTTCTGTCAGCACAACATTTATTGCAGCAGAAGCGGCTACAGTTACAGTTTTAGTTTTAATGCCGATATACGAAAAAACAAGTACATCTCCTGCAGATGCCTGTATCGTATACATTCCGTCATAATCAGATTGAGTTGCTGTTTTGGTCCCCTGAATACTAATACTTACTCCAGGCAACGGCAACCCGTTTTGATCGCTTACTAAACCTTTGATCGTTTTTACCTGTGCAAGCGAGACCTGCGCAGTAAATACAATCATAAAGATTAACATAATTTGTTTCATTTTATCATGGTTTTGTTGGTTAAGCGATAAATTTATTGTTAAAATTAACATAAATAAAACATTTTAAACAAACAACATCAAACCTTAAACGAACGACATAAAACAATCAATAATACGTTTTACGAAAACGATATCCCATATAAATAATATAAATTTTACCTTTTTTTCCAAAATTTTATTCAAAAGAATTGTGTTTTAGCGACTAATTGTTTAAAGTTGCACAATATTTCTATACAAGAAATAAATAACAACAAATCGCTAAATCAAAGTTGACTGAAATTCAAAAATTAAAATTTGACATTAAACTCAAGAATCATATTTGGTTTTGGGGCAGCTATTTCACTCTTAACTTTTTACGATGGGGAGCTTATTTTAACGATTACCCGTATTCGTTTAAATCGAACCTGATTGAGTTCTCTTTACACATCCCTTTAGTCTATTTTAATCTTTTTGTTTTGGTACCCAGATATGTATTAAAACAGAAATACATTACCTATACATTTTCTTTATTAGTAAGCTTGTTTTGCATTTATTTACTAAAAACTGCTCTTACCTATTATATTATATCCGAAAATATCTGGCCGGAAGCAAACAGAGAATACCATCCTTTTGAAATTAACCATATAGTAGCCGTTTGTATTGGTGAATTGTATGTTTTGGCGATGGCTTCATCCGTTTATCTTACCCTAACCTGGTTAAGAGAGCGCGAAAGAAATCGCTCTCTAAGAGAAAATCAGTTCAAAATCAAATTAAAATATCTCGAAAATCAAATTCAGCCACATTTCTTTTTCAATACTTTAAATAATTTATACGCCTTATCACTAGAATCGTCAGATAAGGTTCCGGATGTTATCATAAAACTGTCAAATTTGATGGAATATGTTTTATATGATGTAAAAGGAACCAAATTTGTTCCGTTAATTAAAGAAATTGATTACATTCAAAATTATATCGAAATCGAGAAATTACGTTTTGAGAATGTAGAAGTTACAGTCAATTTAGAATCTGCTATAGAAGATATTGTTGTACCTCCTTTAATATTCATCTCATTGGTCGAAAACGCCTTTAAACACGGCGGTATCAACAATAATAACCTAAAAATTAAGATTAATTGTAAAGTTACCGACAATAAAATGTTAGATTTTGAAATCTTAAATAATTTTGTAAATTCACAAAATCTTAATACTAAAGGCGGAATTGGTTTAGTAAATACCAAGAAAAGATTAAAATTAATTTACAAAAATGATTTCAGTTTAAAACACAAAACGAAATTAAATTACTATATAATCCGTTTGCAAATACCTATTAATAATGAAGATTAGATGCGTGTTGATTGATGATGAACCATTAGCTATCAAAGTCCTGCAAAATTATTTTACAAATTTTACAGATTTTGAGGTTATCGGTACATTCAATAATTCTTTAGAAGCGCTTGATTTTATAAACAGTACCACTGTTGATGCCGTTTTTTTAGACATCAATATGCCTATGATGACTGGTTTTGAACTTATTAGTTTAATAGAAAACAAAACCAAAGTCATAATTACCACTGCTTTTAGAGAATTTGCTGCAGAAAGCTACGATCTTGATGTTTTAGATTATTTAGTAAAACCTATTCCGTTACCGCGATTTATAAAATGTATCAATAAAATTACAACCGAATACAATTTAAAAAACAATATTAAAGTCGAAACCACAAAAGGCGACTCCCATATTTTTATCAAAGTCGATAAAAAAATGATGAAAATTAATATTGAAGAAATTTTATTTGTCGAAGGAATGAAGGAATATATAAAGGTTGTTACGCCTGACAAAACCTATATTACCCACAAATCATTGACCTCACTGTCTGAAGAATTGCCTGCGGATCGCTTTTTACGTATTCATAAATCATATGTAATTGCATTAAATAAGGTAAAATCCATCGAAGGAAACCGTATTCAGATACAATCTTACACCATTCCTATAGGCAGAAATTACAGTAAGGAGGTAAAAAACAAAATTCTTGAATAAAATCCAATTACTAATTCCGTTTTCTAACTCGGTTAAAATTAACACTTTGTTGAAAAAATGACGTCGTTTGTTTAAATTTAACATTATTTGTGCCTTTTTATTTTTTTTTGAAACGCTTAACAAATATATTTACGGTCTTCAAAAAACAATAAAATAAAAAATTAACCTTATTACAATTATGAGTTCAGAAAATGTACAAACCAAATGGGGACAGTTCATCCCCCTTGTCATCGTATTCTTCTTTTGGGGATTTGTCGCTGCCAGTAATGATATCTTAATTCCTGTTTTCAAAACAGCTTTCCATTTATCACAAGGAGAAAGCCAATTAGTATCATTGGCATTTTATATTGCTTATACAGTTGGATCTCTTATTTATATGGGAATCTCTGCTTTGATTAAAGAAGATTTAGTGAACAAAATAGGATATAAAAACGGTCTTTCGCTAGGTTTATTAATTTCTGCACTTGGTACATTATTGTTTTATCCGGCTGCAAATACAGGATCATTTCCATTAATGTTATCCGGATTATTTATTGTAGCATTGGGTTTTTCATTACAACAAACCGTCGCAAACCCTTTAGCAATTGCCTTAGGACCTATCACAACCGGATCACAGCGTTTAACTTTAGCGGGAGGAATCAATAATTTAGGAACCACTATAGGCCCGTTAATCGTAACTTTTGCTATTTTCGGATCAAGCACAGGAGCTTCTACTTTAAGCATCGAAAGTGTAAAAATTCCTTATTTAATACTAGGTTTAGCGTTTTTATTAGTCGCTATTTTATTAAAATTTTCTTCTTTACCGGACAGACCGGCTTTAATCGAAGAAGAAATTGCTCACGACGGTGCAACAGCAAAAAAATCAGCATTACAATATCCACAATTAGTTATGGGGATGATCGCGATCTTCCTTTATGTTGGGGTTGAAGTTTCTACAGCAAGTAATTTACCTGCTTACATGGAGTCTCTTATAAATGCAAAAACAGGAGTTCTTTATACTTTACAAGAAATCTCTCCTTATATCTCTCTTTACTGGGCGAGTTTAATGATCGGACGTTGGACGGGAGCAATTGAAGCTTTTACAGACAAAGCAAGCTTACAGCAAATATTACGTTTCGTTGCGCCTTATCTTGCATTTGGAGTGTTTTTAGCCGTTAATGCAATTGCAAAACACGATTTAACACCATTTTACATCTACGGATTAATTATCCTTGTCTTAATTGCTGCAGATATTGCCAGTAAAGGAAATCCTGCCAGAATGTTGCTTATATTTTCTTCATTAGGAATTGTTGCTTTAGCAATCGGAATGTCAACTAAAGGTATCGTAAGTATTTATGCTTTTACCAGTGTTGGTTTATTCTGTAGTACTCTTTGGCCATGTATCTTTACATTAGCAGTAAGCGGATTAGGAAAAAACACAAGCCAGGGAAGCAGCTTCTTAATCATGATGATTATGGGTGGTGGAGTTGTGAGCTGGTTACAAGGTTTTGTATCAGAATTCATTGGTATCCACAGCAGTTACTTAGTTGGCGTTTTATGTTTTGCTTATCTTGCATTTTATGCATGGAGCGTGAGCGGAATCCTTAAAAAACAAGGAATCAACTTTGACAAAAAACTTTCAGGAGGGCACTAACCCCTAAAAAATAACAATAAAAAAACTCCGGTTTGCACTGCAAACCGGAGTTTTTTTATTCATACAAACCGACTATTAAATAAATCATCTTAACATAAAAAAACCTGAGCGGTTTTAAAAACCGATCAGGTTTAAATAATCTAAAAAAGTCTAAAATCTAAAGATCTAAGAACGTCTCAATTATTTATTCCCTTTTTCGAAATCAGCTACAAATTGAGCCAATCCAATATCAGTCAATGGGTGCTTCAACAATCCGTAAATTGCAGAAAGAGGTCCCGTCATAACATCAGCACCAATTTTAGCACAGTTTACAATATGCATTGTATGACGCACAGAAGCAGCTAAAATTTGAGTTTCATAACCATAGTTGTCATAAATCGATCTAATTTCTTCGATCAAATTTAAACCATCAGTAGAAACATCATCCAAACGACCAATAAAAGGAGAAACATAAGTTGCTCCTGCTTTTGCAGCCAATAAAGCCTGACCTGCAGAAAAAACAAGTGTTACATTCGTTTTTATTCCTTTATCAGAAAAATATTTTGCAGCCATTACACCTTCTTTAGTCATAGGTAATTTAACTACGATTTGCTCGTGTAATTCAGCTAATTCTTCACCTTCTTTGATCATTCCATCATAATCAAGCGCATTAACTTCAGCACTAACATCACCTTCAACAAGGTTGCAGATGTCAACATAATGCTTCAAAATATTATTTTTTCCCGTAATACCTTCTTTTGCCATCAATGACGGGTTAGTTGTTACACCATCTAAAACACCTAAAGCCTGTGCCTCTTTAATCTGAGCTAAATTAGCCGTGTCAATAAAAAATTTCATAATTATATCTATTTAATTGTGTTCATAATTTGGGCGTTTCGAGCCCGGGGAGCTATCGGGAGCGCTATTCGTCTTACCTTTTATTTTTTAAATGAAAATAAAAGGAGCCGTTACTATCCCTAACGCAAATCCCGTGCAAAATTACAATTTATAATTTCCATAAAATAAAAAAGTAAAAAATAATTCGAAATATCATAATTATATACCATAAACACCTTTATATGAAAAGATGGTTTTATTTTTGTATTTTTAAAAAATAAAAAACACCCCTCAAAAAAGTGCTGGAAGATCATTTTAAACAAGATATAATTAATATCGAAAACATATCAATTGTCCCTACCCTGCTAAACGTTATTTGCCAAACTACCGGAATGGGTTTTGCAGCAATAGCAAGGGTTACCGAAGACAGATGGATTACCTGCAGCGTTCAGGACAATGTTCTTTTTGGCTTAAAACCAGGAGATGAATTAAAAATAAAAACAACAATCTGCAACGAAATAAGACAAAACCCCAAAGCTGTAATTATTGACAATGTTAGCGAAGATCCGGATTATCACGATCATCATACGCCTGCAATGTATAATTTACAAAGCTATATTTCAGTACCAATTATACGTCAGGACGGAAGTTTCTTTGGAACGTTATGCGCCATTGACCCAAAACCAAACAGCCTGAAGGAATTCAAAGTGCGTGAAATGTTTAATTTATTTGCAGACTTGATCTCTTTTCACATCTCTGCTATCGAACAAGTTACCGAAGGCAAAAAACATTTAGAAGAACAAAAAAATCTTCTTGAAGAAACAAAATCTGAAAAACAAAAAATTGAAAAATTAAAGCTCAACGTCGAGAAAAAACTAATTGAGAAGAATATTTCACTTGAAAAAATGAACAGTGAACTTGAAGCCTTCAATTATATTTCAAGCCACGATCTTCAGGAACCTTTGCGTAAAATTCAGCTGTTTACAGACTCTATTGAGCGCGAAGAAACCCATAACTTATCCGAAAAAGGCAAAGCAGCATTCCGCAAAATCCGAACGTCAGCTTTCAGGATGCAAAATCTGATCAATGATCTGCTACTTTATTCCAAAACCAAATTTGATGATAGAAAATTTGAATTAAAAGATCTTAACAGCATCGCAAATGATGTAATTGAAGACCTTACAGAAGAATTTGAAAATAAGAATGTAGTTTTTGATATACAAGAATTAGGAAAGCTGTCTGTAATCGAATTTCAATTCAGACAATTATTATATAACCTTATCAATAACTCCTTAAAATTTGCCAGTCCTGACCGAAATTTAATTATAACAGTATCTGCAAAGGTTACAAACGGAGAACTCGAACAGCTTTCTCCCCTTACGAAGTATTACCAGATAACCATTGCTGATAACGGCATTGGGTTCGACAAATTGTATAGCGAAAAAATATTTGGCCTTTTTCAGGCATTACACACAAAGCCCTTGAAAAGTACAGGAATTGGACTCACTATAGTAAAGCGAATCGTAGAAAATCACAACGGATTTATTAAAGCGGAAGGGGTTTTAAATCAGGGAGCAAAATTTGATATTTTTATTCCTTTAGACTAAATCTCAAATTTTACTCCGTATTTATACTTAATTATTTAGCAGAATTGTATTTGTTGAGTTCTTTCAGTTCATCCCTGATTTCTTCCAGAACCTTAAGAGTATCCTCTTTATAAAGTTCTGCATTATTTATTTTATTGCTTAATGCTTTAAAAACATTTCTAACAATCAGCCAAAAAACAACAAGAAGCAAAATACCAAACAAAGCCGGGGTCATTTCTGTAATTTTCTCCATAATCTTTTACAATTTATAATGATTCATTAACATCTTTTCGTAGACTTTATCCGGAAGCGCACGTTTTAAAACAATCGAAAATTTCTGCATAAAAGCCCCCACTTTATAATGTATGTTAGGCTTTTTTTGTTGCATAATTTTATAGATTGCTTCTGCCATTTCGTTGGGATTACTTCCTGCATCAACATGTTCGTTCATCGTTGCAAGGGTATCTCCGTACACTTTTTCGTAAGCAGAACCTTTTATAACCGGCGCATGATAACGACCCGATGCAATATTGGTTGCAAAATCACCCGGCGCAACATTTGTAATTTCGATTCCAAATGATTTTACTTCCATACGCAAAGCCTCAGTAATCAATTCCAGGGCACCTTTTGATGCCGAATAAACACTACGATAAGGCAATCCCATATATGCGGCAATTGATGTAATATTAATAATCAGACCCGATTTCTGTTCACGCATTTGTGGCAAAACGGTTTTCATTACCTCAATTGGTCCAAAAAAATTAGTTTCAAAATTATTTTTGATTTCTTCGGTCGGAATTTCTTCTAAAGGTCCTGTAATTCCAACACCTGCATTATTAATCACCACATCTAACCGACCTGAAGCTGCAATGATTTTAGCTACAGCCGATTTTATTGATTCTACATTACGAACATCTAAAGCAACCAATGGGAAAATTGAATTCAGGACTTTTTCAGGATTTCTACTCGTTCCGTACACTACAAAACCTTTTTTATGTAAAAATTCTCCAATCGATTTCCCAATTCCTGAAGATCCCCCGGTAATTAAAACGACTTTGCTCATTTTAGTTAGATGTTAAATGTTATAAGTTAAATGTGATGGCCTGTGTGCAGAATTGATATTTCAGGTAAAAGTTCTGACCTCTATCCTGTAACACCTCACTTCAGACAGGTCCAAAAATAAAAAAATCCTCCATAAGGAAGACTAGTTTTGTATAAATTCTAAAAAATAAAAAAAATGGCAAGCGACCTACATCGCACCGCTCAACCACGTACCCTTGCTATGTTCCCATCCTGGGGGAGTCTGCAGGAGCTGGTCGTGTAGGACTTGCCGGTGCAAATATACAATCTTTTTATATTTTTGCAAGAGCTTTGTTGCTATAAAAATATCGTCGTATATTGGCTTATTCAAATTTTAAACTATGAAAAAATATAACTTCCTAACTGTCATTTTATTAGGAATCACATTAATTGGATGTGGAGATAAAAATAAAGCTGAAAATTCTTTATTTAATATCGATGATTCGGCTTTTCCGGCACATTTTACACAACAAGAAGCAGTTTCTATTGGAATTTTAAACCCAAAATCGAAAGAAATTGACAGCATTGTTTACTTTGTTAATGATAAAAAAGTAGGAAGTACTAAAGGTGCTGAAAAATTTAAATTTGCATTAAAAGATCAAAAATTAGGGTATCAATACTTAAAAGCTACTGTTTATTTTGGATCTGATTCTTCTGATGCTACAAAACGAATCGAATTAGTATCGAATGTAGAAGCTAAACCATTAAAATACAAAATCGTAAACACTTATGCACACGATACAAAATCATTTACCGAAGGTTTAGAGTTTTATAAGGATACTTTATACGAAAGCACAGGACAGGAAGGTGCTTCCTACTTAAGAAAATACGATTACAAAACAGGAAAAGTTTACAAACAAATTGATCTTGACAAAAAATATTTTGGTGAAGGAATTACTTTTATTAACGGTAAATTATTTCAGCTGACGTGGCAAAACAAAACCGGGTTTATTTATGATGCCAACACATTAAAACTGGAAAAAACTTTTGCTTACGATAAAGATATTGAAGGCTGGGGTATGACAAATGACGGAAAATACATTTATCAAACTGACAAAACAGAGAAAATCTGGAAAATGGATCCGGCAACTCAAAAAATGGTAGATTATGTAAATGTGTACTCGGGAACTTCAAAAATTAAAGCCATCAACGAATTAGAATGGATCAACGGAAAAATCTATACCAATGTTTGGTTCAAAGACGCAATTGCAGTTGTAAACCCAACATCCGGAGCTGTTGAAGGAATTTTAGACATGTCCGGTTTACGTAAATTTATGACTGATGTTACCAAAGATGATGTTTTAAACGGAATTGCCTACAATCCTAAAACAAAAACAATTTTTGTAACCGGTAAAAACTGGAGCAAAATGTTCGAAATAACAGTTTCTGAATAAAAATAAAAACCGATTAATTTTAAACACGAATTTCACAAATTTTCACGATTTACTAAGTGATGATTTGAGAAATTCGTGTTTTAATTTTACTAAATTTATACCATGCTAACTTTAATAACAAACATAAAAGAACTCCTTCAGGTTCGTGAAACTTTAGTTCCTAAGGTTTCAGGAGCCCAAATGGCTATTCTTCCTACTATAAAAAATGCCTTTTTAATTCTAAAAGACAATCTGATTCACGATTTTGGTTCGATGGATAATCTTCCTGAAATCGAGGCAGACAAAACTATCGATGCAACCGGACGAATTGTTTTGCCATCCTGGTGCGACAGCCACACTCATATTGTATACGCCGGAAATCGCGAACAGGAATTTGTAGACCGAATCAACGGATTTTCATATGAAGAAATTGCAAATCGCGGTGGCGGAATCCTAAATTCGGCTACAAAACTAAACGAAACCACAGAAGACGAAATCTACGAGCAATCAAAAATTCGTTTAGAAGAAGTCATGCATTTAGGAACCGGAGCCGTAGAAATAAAATCAGGTTACGGATTAACAGTCGAAGGCGAACTAAAAATGCTTCGTGTAATAAAAAAACTGGCAGAAAATTATCCCATTGCAATAAAGTCTACTTTTCTAGGCGCCCATGCTTTTCCGGTACATTATAAAGAAAATAAAGCAGGTTATATTGATGAAATTATTACTAAAATGCTACCCGAAATCGCTCAGAACCAATTAGCAGATTATGTCGATGTATTTTGCGAGACAGGTTATTTTTCTGTTGAAGAAACTGAAAAAATCATGGAAGCAGGAATAAAATTCGGTTTAAAACCAAAAATCCACGTCAATCAGTTTAATTCTATTGGAGGAATACAGGCAGGCATTAAATTTAAAGCCCTTTCTGTCGATCATCTCGAAATTATGAACCCTGAAGATATTGAAGCCTTAAAAAACACCGAAACGATGCCTGTAGCATTACCGTCATGTTCTTATTTTTTAAGTATTCCGTATACTCCTGCACGGGAAATGATAAAAGCAGGACTTCCTTTAGCATTAGCAACAGATTTTAACCCGGGTTCTACTCCATCCGGAAATATGAACTTTGTAGTTGCAACGGCCTGTATCAAAATGAAAATGACTCCTGAAGAAGCTATAAATGCAGCGACGATAAACGGTGCATACGCGATGGGAATTTCAGAAACCCACGGAAGTATCACCAAAGGCAAAAAAGCAAATCTAATACTCACAAAACCTATTTCGTCTTATTACCAGATTCCATATGCATTTGGCAGTAATTTAATTGAAAATGTTTTTATAGAAGGTGAAATTTTAGCCTAAAACAAACAGAGATAAAACTCCATTTTATCCCATAAAAAAAGGTCTGTGAAACTTCACAGACCTTTAATATTTTAGTGGTATTGTACCTTAGCGACGCGTGGTATTATCTTAAACTGAAACTAGTTTTAGAAACTAATTCATCATTATCAAAAACATTGATAAAATAAGTTCCTTTTTCAAAATCCTTACCTGGTAAATCTTCACTTACATTCACTGTTTTGTTTTCATATTTAACAGTAGTTTTAAAACTGTAAGTTAAAGTGTTATCACCAAAACTTTCTGTTTTCTTATCTCCTAAAACATTGTTTTTAGAGTCGATAACCTGTACATAATATGTTTTATCACCAGATTTAGCGATTTGGTTTTCAGCAACTGTAAAACTAATTTTTAAGATATCAGCACGACTTGCTTTATCTGTTTCAATTTGCTTACCTGAACTTCTTAATTTATAAGCAGAAGTTTTTGTATTCAAAACAGATAATTTTGCACCTTTTTCAACAGTTTTAGCCAATTCTTCGTTTTGACCAACTAAAACTTCATTATACTTTTTAGACTCTCCTAAAACTACAATTGTACTATCTCTCTGAGTTGTTAAAACACCATTTTGTTTTTTCAATTCATCGTTTTCAGCAACTAAAGTTTTCATTTTACCCTGCATTGCCTGAACCTGAGATCTAAATTTAGACACATCTCCTTTAGATTTATTCAAATCATCCATTAGAGCGACTACTTTATCTCTTTCCTGAATCAATTCATCAGACATTGAAGTATTTTCAGCAATTGCAGCGTCATAAGTTGCTTTTAACTCTTGTAAATCTTTCATAACAGATTCTTTCTCTGTCATGGTGGTTGTAAGTTCAGTCTTAACTACATCTGTATCAGACGATAATTTAAAAATATACACTAAGCTACCAATAAGTAGGACTGCTAAAACTGCGATTACCGCTTTTAGACTTGAGTTGTTGTTCTTTGGGTTTTCCATATTTAAATAATTTTCTTTAAAAACAAATTTAAGAATTAATATAAGGTAATAACGTAAGTTAATACAATTATATTATTTTTGGAAAATAAAATTTTTTCATGGAGAAATTAATCCCTTTTACTATTAATGATTTAGCAAAAGTCACAAATCACCGAAGTGGTGAAATAAAATTTGGAGAAAAGATGATCATTATTCCGAAAGGAGTTGATAAAATTAATTTTCTAAAAGAAAGTGAAGCTAAATATGTGCTCCTGGGAATTCCGGAAGATATTGGTGTGCGCGCAAATTACGGCAGACCAGGCGCAGCCTCAGCCTGGGAAAGCGCTATAAAAAGCATTGCGAACATTCAGCACAACCGTTTTTCTAAAGGAAGCCAGATTATTGTTTTAGGACAAATTAATGTTTCTCAGGAAATGCGTGATGTCGAAAACCTTGATTTCAACGATATCGATGACCGTTCAAAACTAAGTCAGTTAGTCGAAAAAATAGACAAAGAGGTTTCTCATATTATTTTTAATATCATCAAAGCCGGCAAAACCCCAATTATCATCGGCGGAGGCCATAATAATGCTTATGGAAACATAAAAGGTTCGGCTTTAGCCAACGGTAAACCAATAAATGCCATTAATTTTGATGCCCATTCAGATTTTAGAATTCTGGAAGGCCGTCATAGCGGGAATGGTTTTTCGTATGCATATGAAGAAGGTTTCTTAAAAAAATACTTCATCTTTGGCTTACACGAAAACTACACTTCAAAAAGTGTCCTGGACATTATTAAAAAACTCGAAGACAGAGTTCGTTACAATACCTACGACAGCGTAAATATCCGTAAAGAAAAAGACTTTAACAGAGAAATGGCCCTGGCTTTAGAATTTATAAAGACCGATTCTTTTGGTATTGAAATTGATCTGGATGCTATTCCTAATATTGCCAGCAGTGCCATGACAATTAGCGGGTTTTCTGTAGAAGAATTACGTCAGTTTATTTCTTTTTTCGGGCAACACAGGAATGCCGCTTACCTGCATATTTGCGAAGGAGCTCCGGATTTAGCAGATTCTCCAAACAACAATCTGATTGGCAAATTAATTGGATATCTGGTTACCGATTTCATCAAGGCCAACAACGAAAAAGAATAATTACTGAAAGCTGAACAGTTGAAAATTAGTTCATTTGCCAAATAAAACAAGTTTCAAATAAACGATTGACTGAATAAACCTATCTTTGCACAGAATTTTAGTACTTAAAACTAAAATCTTAATACCTAAGATATGTTATTCGAAGATTTATCACTTTCAAAAAGTATACAAAAAGCCGTATTTGAAGAAGGCTACCTAAACCCTACTCCTATTCAGGAACAATCTATTCCGATTGTTTTGGCAGGAAGGGATTTAATTGGCTGTGCACAAACCGGTACAGGAAAAACGGCAGCATTTGCAATCCCAATCATACATCAGTTACACCGAATTGTAGGTTCATCTAAAAAAGCCAAAGTAATTCGTGCTCTAATAGTTACCCCAACACGTGAATTAGCGGTTCAGATTGGACAAAGTTTTGATACTTATGCCAAATATACCAACTTAACCCAATTGACGATTTTTGGCGGGGTTTCGCAAAATCCACAAGTAGACACCCTAAAAAACGGAGTTGATATTTTGGTGGCAACACCGGGAAGACTATTAGACCTGCAAAAACAAGGTTTTCTTGATTTAGATCATTTGCACACTTTAGTTTTAGACGAAGCAGATCAAATGCTGGATATGGGTTTTATAAACGATGTAAAAAAGATCGTAAAACTAACGCCTAAAAACAGACAAACATTATTGTTCTCTGCAACAATGCCAATTGCTATTCGTGAATTGGCTGAAATGTTTCTGCAGGATCCTGCAAAAGTTGAAGTTTCCCCGGTTTCATCAACTGCTGAAAATGTAGAACAACGCGTTTATTTTGTCGAAAAAACAGAAAAAAGAAATTTACTCTACCACTTAATAAAAAACGAAGATTTATCAAACGTATTGGTTTTTTCAAGAACCAAACACGGAGCTGATAATGTGGTTAAGGCATTGCGTAAAAAAGATATTCCGGCAGAAGCTATTCACGGAGATAAATCGCAAAATGCAAGACAACGCGTTTTAGATGCTTTTAAAAATAAAGAAGTTGGCGTTCTTGTGGCTACAGATATTGCTGCAAGAGGAATTGATATAGATCAGCTGCCATTTGTAATCAATTTCGACTTACCAAATATTCCGGAAACCTATGTGCACAGAATTGGACGTACAGGACGTGCAGGAAACGGTGGAATTGCAATTTCATTTTGCAGTAAAGATGAACATCCATACTGGAAAGACATTCAAAAACTGATCAAAGTCGATGTAAAAACCATTACAGACCATCCATATCAATGGCATGCAGGAAGTCCGGAAGCAACGGCAGAGAAACCTAAAAATTCAAACCGAAGCGGCGGCGCACACAAATCGAGAAAATCAAATGCTTCTAAGCAAAATAAAAAACGTTGGTACTAACCAACGTTTTTTGCTTCATGTATTAAGTAACTTATAATTTTAAACAACTTAACAGGTTCAAATGGTTTAATGATGATATCATTTATTCCCGAAGAAATTGCTTCGTCTGTTATTTCATCCTTATCAAAAGCTGTTAAAGCTACAATAGGCGTTTTTATATCTTTTAAACGAATTCTTTTAGTCGTTTCAAATCCATTCATCAAAGGCATATTGATATCCATTAAAATAAGATCAAAATTTTCTTTTTCCAGTATATCCAAAGCTGAAAAACCATCATCGACTACTTTACAGATGTAATTGTTTTTTTCGATTATTTTCTTCGTCACCAGTTGATTGATGAGATTATCCTCTACAATCAGAATTTTATAAACTTCATTTGATGTCAGATCAACTTCAATCTCATCAATAATATTTTTCGTTCTCTGAGGATCATGCTCAAAAGGAATTACAAATGAAAATGACGTTCCTTCGCCAATATCACTTTCTAAAGTAATTGTACTTCCAAAAAGCCCTAATAATCGTTTTACAATACTCAGTCCTAATCCGGTTCCCTGATAATCTTCATCTTTTCTGCCAACCTGAACAAATTTTTCAAAAATCTTTCCCTGATCCACCATTGCGATCCCCACGCCATTATCTTTTATAAGAAAATCAAGAAAATATATTTTTGCTTCTGTTTTTTTTAGTTTTACGATAATTTCGACTTCACCATCTTTAGTAAACTTCAGCGCATTACTCACCAGATTCATTAAAATCTGAGCCAGCCTTAATTTATCCCCAATCAAATATTCCGGAATTGAGGGATCGATAGAAACCGTAATTTTATTATTGTTTTTTTGAGATAAAAAAGAAAGTGAGTTCTTAATCATTGTTATTTCATCTGCAATATTAAAAGTCAGATTTTCTAATACTACTTTATTTTCTTCGATTTTATTTATTTGAAGAATATCATTGACTAGTGACAATAAATATCTTGCCGAAAATTTCAAGGAACTCAAATGCTGGCTTTTCGACAACTCTTTATGTTCCTCAAGCAGCATATTTGTTATACCAACCACACCATACAGTGGAGTGCGCAATTCGTGACTTATAGTCGAGATAAACTGAGTTTTAAGCAAAGACGCTTCTTCCGCAATTTCTTTTGCTTTTAGAAGCTCTAAATTGTGTTTTTTCTTAAAGCTGATATTTTTGATAAGGGTAATAATCAGGAAAAGAAGAATAAAAGAAATCAGCACAAACAGGATGACAATAATTCTCGATTTTTTCAAACTTTGATATTGTGAATCTTTCTCGCTCTCAATTTTATCAATTTGTCTTTTATATTCGTCCAGTTCAAGATTAAAACCCGCCATAGAAGCTTTTTTAAGCTTTTCCTGATTGTATAACTGGTCTGTTATTTTATTGTAAGCAGAAAGATTATCATAAGCTTCCTTATACTTTTTAAATTTCAGTAAAAACTTAGAATATTCTAAATGGGCATAAGACAGATCTGATTTTTCTTCGCTATTTTTTCCTGCTTCAATCGCTTTTATAAAAAATGCATTTGCTGCTTCGTATTCGTTATGATAGTTCAAATACATCGCGTTAAGCATATTTACCACGATTTCCGTAGAATCAAAACCGTATTTATGATTGTTATTTACAAATTTCAGGAAAGGATATCCTTTTTTATATTGACCAATATCAAAATACGCCCAGGCTATATTTACGTTAGTAAAATAAACCTGGCTCATGCTGTTAATCTTTAAACTATAAGCGATTGATTTTTTATAATAATTTATTCCTTTGTCAAATTGCTTTTTCTCGAAGCAGTATATGTTTCCTAAATTATTATGAAGACTGTATTTTATAGAATCATTGTTTGTTTTATTAGCATAGTACAAACCTTTATTATAAAAGAAAATGGCTTTATCAAACTCAGATAATTCGCTGTAATTGCCTGCAATAATTTTGTAGGATTTTGCAATCAGGCAATTATTCTTAGCTGCAGTAGCATAGTTTAAAGCTTTCCGGGAAGTAATTAATGATTTTTCGAAATTAGATTGCTTGTAATCATTCCATGCTTTTTTTACAAGGGTAGCAATCTTATCCTCAGACAGGCTCTCAGATTGCGCAACTGCTGAATTGGCAAAACAATTCAGAAATAATAATATCAATAAAAAAATCCGCATTTGGGGCATAAATCGGCTAATTTTATCAAATATACACTTAAAAATAAAAAAAAGCCGTATTTCATATAAAAATACGGCTTTTCTTTATTTATTTAAATTTCTATAATTTTTTAAGATCTTTTCTAATGAAAAAATACTCTAAATATTAATCTACAGAAGCTTCATTTAGATCTTTATCATCTTCCCATTGTCCTACAACTGATGTTGCCAAAGCATTACCTAAAACGTTTGTAGCACTTCTGAACATATCGCAAAAGTGGTCAATTGGCAGGATTAAAGCAATTCCTTCAACAGGAATCTTAAACATCCCGCAAGTTGCAGCAACCACAACCAAACTGGCTCTTGGCACACCTGCAATACCTTTACTTGTTAACATTAAAACCAAAAGCATTGCCATTTGTGTTCCTAAATCCAGGTGAACGCCATAAAACTGGGCGATGAATATACTGGCAAAAGTCATATACATCATACTTCCGTCCAGATTAAACGAATATCCAAGCGGTAACATAAAAGATACTATTTTATCTTTTACTCCAAAACTTTCTAATTCTTCCGTTAATTTTGGAAAAACAGCTTCACTGCTTGTTGTTCCAAAAGCAATCGCTACTGGTCCAATAATTCGCCTTAATAATTCAGTCATTCTGCCTTTCAGGAAAATATATCCCACAGCAATCAGAACTACCCATAATGTGCTGATTCCGACTAAAAATGATCCGAAGAATTTAAAATAAGTAATGATCAGTTCCTCTGCATCTCTAATAGCAAATACTCCTGCAATAGCCCCAAAAACTCCAATTGGAGCAAAGTTCATTACATAGTTCACCATTTTTAAAACAATATGCGAAGCCTTATCAAAAGCATTTATAATAGGTTTAACCGTACTTCCTAATGAAGCTGCTGCCAATCCAAAAAAGATAGAAAATATTACAATTTGTAAAATTTCATTAGTTGCCATTGCTTCAAAAATACTTTTAGGAACAATATGCTCTACAAAATTCTCAACAGACAATATTTTAGTTTTCGCTGTAACCTCACCAGCTGCGGCCATATCGACATGTTCCAGTTTTAAACCAACTCCCGGTTCTAAAATATTCACATAAAATAACCCGATTAATAAGGAGATAAAAGAAGCTGTAAAAAACCATCCAAGTGCTTTTCCTCCAATTCTTCCAACGGTTTTTATATCTCCTAATTTTGCAATTCCCACTACAAGTGTGGTAAAAACTAAAGGAGCAATAATCATTTGTACCAATCGGATAAAAATGGTGGCAAGCATTTTTATTTTATTACTGAATGATAGTGCAGCCTCTTGTGAAACCGAGTTGTGCAATATAATTCCTAAAGTTGCTCCAAGTACCATGGCGATTATAATTTGCCCGGTTAATCCTGAAAGAAATGATTTTTTTTTAGTTTCTGTAACTTGCATTAATTTGTTTTTTTAGAATTAAAATACTAAGACCCTCACTGCCTTAATCTTTATTAATATGTTTTGTTGATTAAATAAAAATCAGCCAGAACAATTGCTGCCATTGCCTCAACAATAGGCACGGCACGTGGAACAACACACGGATCATGACGTCCTTTACCTGTCATTGGTGTAATGTTTCCTTTATTATCTAATGAATCCTGAGTTTGCATAATAGTTGCAACAGGCTTAAAGGCTACTCTGAAATAAATATCCATTCCGTTGCTTATCCCGCCCTGAATTCCTCCTGAAAGGTTTGTTTTTGTAGTTCCGTCAGGATTGTATAAATCATTGTGTTCGCTTCCTTTCATTTCAGAACCTGAGAATCCGCTTCCGTATTCAAAACCTTTTACGGCATTTATAGAAAGCATTGCTTTTCCTAATTCGGCATGTAATTTATCAAAAACAGGTTCGCCTAAACCAACCGGAACGTTCTGGATAACACATGAAACTACACCTCCAACAGTATCTCCCTGTTTGCGGATATCACGAATATATTCTTCCATAATCGCTGCTGATTTTTCGTCAGGACAACGAACAGGGTTACTCTCAATTTTAGAAAAATCCAAATCCTGATAAGGAGTATCTAAGTGAATTGGCCCAACCGATGAAACGTAAGCATTAATTTTAATTTCCGGTAACATTTGTTTGGCAATTGCACCTGCCACTACCCGGCTTGCGGTTTCTCTTGCAGAGCTTCTTCCGCCACCGCGATAATCACGAAAACCATATTTTTGGTCATACACATAATCTGCATGACTTGGTCTGTAATTGTCTTTTATATGAGAATAATCATCAGATTTTTGATTGGTGTTCGGGATAATAAAACCTATTGGCGTTCCGGTGGTTTTACCTTCAAAAATACCCGATAAAAACTGAACTGCATCGGGCTCTTTACGTTGGGTTACGATTGCTGATTGTCCCGGCTTTCTTCGGGACATTTCAACTTCAATCGCTTCCAGATCAAGTTCAATTCCTGATGGACAACCATCAATAATTCCGCCTAAAGCTTCACCATGAGATTCTCCAAATGTTGTTACTTTATATAGGGTGCCGTAGCTATTTCCTGCCATTGTAATTTGTTTTGAGCAAATGTAAGTTTTATGAATTAAATTAAAAAATTTAAAATTAGTATTATTAAGTAAAGGCTGCAGCCTTTAAAAATCACAATTTATTAAAATTGTCGCCAAATTCATAACCTTTTGATAAAACAAATCTGACTACAGTTTCATTTATTTGTTAAACTTCAAAAAAAGAAAAATTGAAAAAACGAAATGTTGAATTGGTCATCCTTTCAGATGTCCATTTGGGAACTTACGGAAGTCACGCTAAAGAACTAAACAACTATCTATCAAGCATCAAACCAAAAACATTAGTCTTGAACGGCGATATTATTGATGCCTGGCAATTTAGAAAATCATATTTTCCAAAAGCACATTTAAGAGTCATTCAACGCATAATCGGGATGGCTTCTAAAGGCACAAAAGTGTATTACATCACTGGAAATCACGATGAAATTCTTCGAAAGTTTAGTGATATGAACATGGGAAATTTTGCTTTAGTTGATAAATTAGTATTAGAATTAGATGACAAAAAAGCCTGGATTTTTCACGGTGATGTTTTTGATGCTTCAGTTCAACATTCAAAATGGATCGCAAAACTGGGTGGATTAGGGTATGATTATCTCATTTTAACCAATCGATTTGTCAATTGGTGTCTTGCAAAGTTAGGACGTGAACCTTATTCTTTTTCTAAAAAAATAAAAGCAAGCGTTAAAAAAGCAGTTAAGTTTATCTCAGACTTTGAAACTACTGCTACAGATTTAGCTATTGAAAAAAATTATGATTATGTAATTTGCGGACATATACATGAACCAAAAATTATCACCAAAGAAAATAAATACGGTTCTACTTTATATTTAAATTCCGGTGACTGGGTAGAAAATCTAACGGCATTAGAATACCATAAAAAGCGCTGGAAATTATATTCATATGCTGAAAGTAATTTTACCGAAGAGGAAAATCTTTTTGAGATGGAAGACATATTGAGCTCCCAATTAATTTCATCTATCATTCTAAAAAAATAATACCACATTAACAAAAAACCCATATTTACAAGCTCAAATACACCTTTAATACATTTTGGCAAGACATAAAAATGTGAATTATATAACAATTTTCAATAATATTATACGTTTGAGAATTATACGTAACAGTACATTTGAAAAAAATTAATAACCATTTTTATGAAGAAAATCATTTTATCAGCCATCATGCTATTAGGATTAGCATTTACGGCTCAATCTCAAGAAATTTCGAAAAACGCTTTGGGATTACGTTTAGGAGACAATAATGGATTTGGAGGCGAAGTATCATATCAATTAGGATTAAACCAAAAAAACAGACTTGAATTTGATTTAGGCTGGAGAAACAGTAGTGATGTTGACGCTATTAAAGGTGTTGCTCTTTACCAATGGGTTTGGAACATTGATGGAGGTTTTAACTGGTATGCTGGTGTTGGTGGTGGTATAGCTGCCTGGGACCACGATTATTATGCAAGTAATATTAAATATAACGACAGCGGAACTTATGTATTTGCAGCTGGAGATATCGGTATAGAATATAGATTTAGCGAAGCACCTATTACACTTTCATTAGATGCCAGACCAGAAATTGGTTCAGGCTATTATGACGATGACAACTTTGGATTTGACGTAGGTTTAGGAGTTAAATTTAGATTCTAAATAAAAGTAAAAAATAATTGTAAAAAGAAATCCTGCCCTCGAAAAAAGGCAGGATTTTTTTTTATTTTTAGATTACTCATTTTAGCCGCAAATTGCGCAAGGTTTTTTATACATGACGGACTTTATAAAAAACACAAAGTTCACAAAGCTTTGTGATGATTTAGCTTTGCAAACTTTGCATTTTCTGTGCATATTTCATAAAAAGTAATTTGAGGCTAAATTAAATACTCAGTCTGACAACAACTTAAACTCCGGTCAATCAGAAAAATGTTTATTTAATGATAATCTCTTTTTTCGAATGCACTTTTACCACTGTATAAGGATAAGTAATAACCTGCATTACCATGGCATCCGCAGCAGGATTATTTTCTTTTACCGTAATGATGATATTTTTATCAGTTTCTTCCACTTTTTCAACTCCGATAGAATAACCACCAGTGTTTTTCTCGCCCATATTCAAAATGACATAATTTGAATTATTAATATCATCATGTTTCATTTTATTGGCTAAAAGCGGATCATTTTCCAACATTTTGATTTCATTCGGTTCCGTCAAAATTTCAAAAAATTTAATATTTCCACCTCCGTCAGATTGCTCAGTCAGAACCTCATACAAAACCTTCGATCCTGAATCTGATGTTTTTTTTGCTCCACACGAAACTAAAAATAAAACTACTAAAACCAAAATTACTTTTTTCATTTACTGTTTATTTAAAATTAATGCTTCTCTACTTTATAATCATCAATAGCCCTTTGATATAAAGCTTCATATTTAGGCAGGATATTTTTGATGTCGAATTTTTTAGCAACTTCGAGAGCATTCGCTTTAAATTCGTTCAGGATTTTATCGTCTTTTAAGATTTTAATAGCGTTTGCAGCCATTTCTTCTACATTTCCAACGTTACTTAAATATCCTGAAATACCATCAAAATTAACTTCCGGCAAACCTCCTGAATTACTCGAAATCACAGGAACCCCGCAAGCCATTGCTTCTAATGCCGCTAAACCAAAACTTTCCGTTTCTGAAGGAAGTAAGAACAAATCAGTCATACATAAAATCTTATCGATCTCATTACTATTTCCAAAGAAAATGACTTTATCATAAATTCCCAATTCCATACACAAGGCTTCGGCTTTTTCTTTTTCAGGACCATCACCAACCATCATTAATTTAGCCGGTAATTGTTTCTGGATGTTATAAAAAATCTTAATGATGTCCGGAATACGTTTTACTTTTCTAAAGTTACTGATATGGGTTATGATGCGTTCGTCTTCTTTTGCCATAACATAACGATGACAAGGTGCCTGAGGGTCTTTTTTGACTTTATCCAATTCAATAAAATTCGGAATCACCCTGATTTTATTCTTGATTTTAAACAATTTCAATGTATCATCTTTCAGACTTTGCGAAACCGAAGTCACATAATCTGATTTATTGATACTAAAAGTTACCGCAGGTTTGTAAAAAGGATGATTCCCAACCAGCGTAATATCAGTTCCGTGGAGCGTTGTAATCATCGGAAGATTAATTCCTTCATTCTTCAGCATTTGCTTCGCCATATACCCCGCATAAGCGTGAGGAATAGCATAATGCACGTGCAGTACTTCAATCTTATATAATTTCACCATATCAACCAATTTGCTTGACAATGCCAACTCATAAGGCTGATAATGAAAAAGAGGATATTCAGGAACGTTTACTTCGTGGTAATGAACATTAGGATTCAAAAGTGCCAGCCTAACCGGCTGACTATAAGTAATAAAATGGATTTCGTGTCCGCGTCTGGCTAATTCAAGGCCTAATTCTGTAGCAACTACACCACTACCACCAAAAGTCGGATAACAAACTATAGCTATTTTCATGTATTAAATTTAAAACTACGAAAGTACTCAAAAATAGCGTTTCATTGGAGATTTAGATTGTTAGATTTTTGTGAAGATTGGATTTATCAGATTATTAGATTGTTAGATCTCACGACTATTCGATATGTCATTCTGAGTAGATTAAAAGTTTTTATATTCAAAAATTCCGCAATTCATATTTCACCACCAATAACTCCTGTTTTTTTAGGGAGCAGAAGATTCATTTTCAAAAGAACCACTTCTCCCGCTCTCCGCTATATCTTTTTCCGTCTAAAGAAGCCGGAAAAAGGATATCAATCCCATCGGGGCTAGATTAGAGGGTTTTGTTTTTATAAGAATTACTGAGCTAAACCCGACAGGTTTTAAAAACCTGTCGGGTTTGTGGTGATTTAACTTGTAAAAAAATCAAACTTTTGAAAAGGTTTGTGCTAACGAGTTTACAATGAAGATGTCATTATGAGAACGAAGCAACCACATTAAATTGTTCAATAAATTCTGTGTAGTCCCTACGGGACAAGCATGTGGTGTATCTTATTATTTTCTACCAACATATAACTCCTAACGGAGTAAAGTTCTTGCATATTATTTTTTTTTAGAAAATGATCTCAATTAAAGCATACCTCGTAGAGGTTAAATGTCGGTAGAAAAAATATAGCGCTCCGATAATAATTGTCTCGTAGAGACTAAACATAATGTAGTTTAGTCTCATCTTTTTATCAGAAGCAGAAGATTCATTTTCAAAAGAACCACTTCTCCCGCTGTCCGCTATATCTTTTTCCGTCTAAAGAAGCCGGAAAAAGGATATCACTCCCATCGGGGCTAGATTAGAGGCTTTAGTTCTTACAAGAATTACTGAACTAAACCCGACAGGTTTTTAAAACCTGTCGGGTTTGTGGTGATCTTAATTGATTTGCATAATCTTGTCACTCTGAGGAACGAGTACACGAGCGATAGCGAACTGGCGAAGCAATCTTCGCAAGAAACTCCGTGATGAGAGTCAATCTATGCCGATTTAGCAACGGAGATTCCTCGTTCCTCGGAATGACAAACTTTGGCAAAAACCTGAAACAATTTAACCAATAAAAAAAGGCACAAAATCTAAATTTCATGCCTTTATATTATATGAATTCTTTCTTAGAAGAATCTGCTATGCCAGCTATCAGCAGCAGGAACTTCCCAGGATTCGTTGTATTCTTCAATATTATTCACCAAATTATTAAAAACAATTGTATTCTCAGATACTGATTTATCTTTAACCATTTTCTTGAAATCGATTAATGGTTTGTGGGCGATATGTTCTCCGAGTTTAAAAGTAACATTCATTTTATCTAAAAGATCAACATTATATTTTTTCTCTAAACTCTGGATAAACTCTACTGAACTATCGATAGAACATCCCGTAGCTGCCTGCACATCCTGGTTTACAGCCAAAATAATGAATCGGTTGTATTTTAACTGATATGAAGCTTCTAAACTTGTTCCGTGTGCTGCCCAACCTTCAACAAAAGCTTTCAGGTCAGTTTCTATCTCAGAAAATTCTTCCTCAGAAAATTTTCTGTTTGATTGGTAAATCCAGATTCTGGATTCACCAGGTAAATCTTCAAAAGGTATATACATTTTACTTTTGTTTTTTTTGTTTTTTTTGTTTCAGGTTTCAGGTTTCAGGTTTTAACCTTTGTCCCTATGAACCTTTGCCACTTTGAACCTCAGATCAAAGATCTTGTGCATTTGCAATTAACTCTGCAATGTCCATTACTTTTACTTGTCCTTCTTTTTCCTGATGTTTGATACCATCTGTCAACATCGTATTACAGAACGGACAACCCGCAGCAATGATATCCGGCTGAACTTCTAAAGCATCTTCGGTACGCAATACGTTTACTTCTTTGTTTCCTGGCTCAGCATCTTTAAACATTTGCGCTCCACCAGCTCCACAACATAATCCATTTGCTTTTGAGCGTTTCATTTCAACCAATTCCACATCAAGTTTTTCAATTAGATCTCTTGGTGCTTCATATATTTTATTGGCTCTTCCTAAATAACACGGATCGTGAAAAGTAATACGTTTTCCTTTAAACTGACCTCCTTCAACAGTTAGTCTTCCATCATCAATTAATGACTTCAAAAACTCAGTATGATGAATTACATCATATTGACCTCCTAATTCAGGATATTCATTCTTTAAAGTATTAAAACAATGCGGACAAGCCGTAACAATCTTTTTAGCTTCATATGCATTTAGAACCTCAATATTCATCATGGCCTGCATCTGAAACAAAAATTCATTCCCGGCGCGTTTTGCAGGATCTCCGGTACAACTCTCTTCAGTACCAAGAACTGCAAAAGAAACATTGGTACGATTTAATATACGTACAAATGCTTTTGTTATTTTTTTTGCTCTATCATCAAAACTTCCCGCACAACCTACCCAAAACAAAACTTCTGGTTGTTTTCCTTCGGCCAGCATTTCTGCCATTGTTGGTACTACTAAACTTTCTGACATCTCTTTTTATTGTTAAATCGGTAATCGTTAATTTGGTTAATCGCTCTCTTGAAGAACCCTTTTCCTTAACATTCAAACCTAAATTTATTATTTTATCTAGTCGGATGAACGGTTAACAAATAACCAGTTAAACCCTATTTATTGCTCTATCGGTTATTGTTAATTTGGTTAATCGGTATCGAAACACCTAAATACTACCATTAATTAAAAACCGAATTTTATTTTTTTATCAATCAATTAAACGGTTAAACAAATAACCCATTAAACGATTTTAGTTTTCGTTTTTCCAATTCAATCTGTCTTGCTGATTGTATTGCCAAGGTGCACCATTGTTTTCTATATTGGTCATCATGGCATTTAATGACATTGGAGCAGCACTTTGTTCCATTACAAGATAACGACGCATATCCATAATAATAGACAGCGGACTGATATTTACAGGACATTCTTCTACACAAGCGTTACAAGAGGTACAAGCCCACAATTCTTCAGGTGTGATATAATCGTTTAATAATGTTTTATTATCCGGAACAAAAACACCTTTATTGGCATCAATATTTTTTCCTACTTCCTGCAAACGATCTCTTGTATCCATCATAATCTTACGAGGAGACAATTTTTTACCGGTTTGGTTTGCCGGACATGAGGATGTACAACGACCACATTCGGTACACGTGTAAGCGTTTAATAACTGAACCCAGTTTAAGTCCTGAACATCACTCGCCCCAAATTTAGCAGGAGCAGCATTCTCGTCAACCGGAGCCGCCGCAAACGGATCTGCATTTGGGTCCATCATTAATTTTACTTCTTTTGTAACTGATGCTAAATTGTCAAACTGTCCTTCTGGTTTCAGGTTTGCAAAATAAGTATTAGGGAACGCTAAAAGAATATGCAAGTGTTTTGAAAAGTACAAATAGTTCATAAAAACCAAAATACCCGCAATATGCAACCACCAGAATACTTCAAACAACAATCCTACCAATTCATTAGACATACCATTGAAGATTGGTGCAATAAACTGACTTATTGGAAAACTTCCTGCTCTGTGAAAATGAGAGAATCCTCCTGGAACATTTTGCAAATGCAAATCAGAAGCATTCATTAACAAAAATAAAATCATTAAAACAGTCTCGAAATACAAAATATAGTTCGCATCACTTCTTGGAAATCCATTTAAATCCGGATTTATGAAACGTTTTAACCTGATTATATTTCTTCTGATCCAGAATATAATAACAGCCGTCAGCACTAAAAATGCTAATATTTCAAAAGAAGCAATTAAAACATCATAAACGACACCTAAATAAGGAGCGAAAATTCGATGAGTTCCAAACAACCCGTCAATAATGATTTCTAATAATTCTATATTAATAATTATAAAACCTACATATACAAAAATATGAAGTATTCCGGCTACAGGGCGTCTCACCATTTTTGATTGCCCAAGAGCAATCAGTGCCATGTTTTTCCAACGTGCTTTAGAATTATCTTTTCGATTTACATCTACTCCTAAATTAATGTTTCGGATGATTTTTTTTACGCTCGATGCAAAAAAACCGAAACCAACTATAAGAAGAATAGCGAATAAAATATTATCTAAATAACTCATTCTAATTAATTTTTAGTAGTTGAATTTGCATCTTCTGCAGGTGCCACATATGGTTTATTTTTCTTTCCGAAAAGAGATACGTTTACATAACGTGTTGGGTATAAACGAACATCTTGTAATAATAGCTCCAACTCTTTTGAAGTTTTAGCCAGGTTATTATACAAGGCATCATCATTTAATAATTTACCTGCAGTACCTTTTCCTGAGTTTAAGTTATTCATAATACCATCTACTTTAGCCAAAGTCTGGTTTAGGTTTCTAACTGTTTTTCCTAAATCTGCTTTGCTTAAAGAATCAGAAATTTTATTGAAGTTGCTGGACATTTTATTAAAGTTTGTCACCACTCCGTTAATCTGACCTTTGTTTGTATCTAAAATAGAATTAAGACTTCCTGAAGCTCTATGAAATTGCTCCATTGTCTGACTTAGTTCTGATAATGATTTTTTAAGATCTTCCTGCCCTTTTTTGTCTAAAACATTATTTAATCCGGAAACCAGTGTATTAATGTTAAGAAGCATTAGGTCTAATTTTTGCTGAATAGGTTCGATTTTGCCTCCTAAAGATTCTGTTAACCCTAGTTCTATAGTAGAAGCAAGTGTTTGTCCGTCTTCAGCAGGATCCTTATCAGCCAGATTAGGCAAAATCTTAATTTGTTTTCCACCAATTAAACTTGGGGAATATAATGCCGCCTTACTTGTTTTGGAAATTGGAAAATCTGTTTTTAACTGAAGTTCAACCAATAATTTACCGGTTACTTCATTAATTGTGATTTTACTTACTTTACCAATTGATAGTCCATTTATGGTTACGGGTGCTGAAGCTGACAAATCCTCAACATTGTCATATTCGACATATAATGTTTTGTAATTTGCAAAAAGGTCTTTGCCTTTTAGAAAACTGTAGCCCCAAATAAATAATAAAATCGACGCGATGACTAAAATAGCCGTTTTAATTTCTCTTGTTAGTTTCAAAATTCTTAGTGTTTGTACAAAATTAATATAAATATTCGAACAAAAGGCTATTATTTGATGGCCTCTTGAATACTGATTTTTTCTCCGTCTTTATTTGCAATTAAAAAAGCAGCCCCATATCCTTTATCTTTAGCTTCTTCCAAATATTTTTTGGCAGTTGCATAGTCCGAAGTTTCCTGATAAAAATACTTATAAATATTATTTTCGTATAACATTGTTACATTTTTTAATCCTTTAAAGTTTTTAGGCTCGAGTGGTGTTTTTTTAATACTTGCAATAAGCTGTACCTTAAAGAAGATTCCTTTTGGAGCATTTTTTGTCGCAGCAGCAGTTTCTACCACCTTAGTCTTTACAGGAGTTGAAGTATCTCTTACCGGCCTTGCATCTGCCTGTTCTGCACTTCCTGAACCAAAATATTCTCTTTTATAACTTAAAATTGCTTCTGCAATGGCTTTGGCAATATCATCCTGTCCTTCTTCTGAGTTTAAAATATTCCCTTCCGTAGGATTAGATACAAATCCGGTTTCAACTAAAACCCTTGGCATATACGCTTTATGAAGTACCATAAACGGTGCTTGCTTTACTCCGCCTTGTCTTATCTTCTTTCCAAGCTTTTCAAAATTATCTTCAATTTTGCTTGCTAACGAAATACTATTGTCTAAATATTCTTCCTGCATTAAGGTCATTCCGATCATTGATTCCGGCGAATTAGGATCGTAACCTTCATATTTACGTTTATAATCTTTCTCTAAGGTAATAACAGAGTTCTCTTTTTTCGCAGCCTCAAGATTCGATGCTACTTTACTTAAACCCATTACATAGGTTTCTGTTCCGTCAGCAACTGTATTTTTATTTGCATTACAGTGTATAGAAACAAAAATATTTGAATTTGCCCTGTTCGCTATATTAGCTCTTTCTACCAAATCAATAAAAACATCTGTTTTACGGGTATAAATGACATTTACATTCGGACTGCCTTCTAAAATTTTCCCAACTTTTAAAACAATAGCCAAAGCAATATTTTTTTCAATCCGCCCGCTATAAACAGCACCAAAGTCATGATCGCCATGTCCGGCATCAAGTGTTACCTTAAAAACATTTGACTGACTATAGGCACAAAAAGACAATATCGTTAGAAAAAAAGTAAATATTACTTTAATTTTGTTAAATCTATTCATAAATCTAAAAGTTAATTTTAATAAAACGTAACAGCTATAATTTTTACAATTGATTATTTTTGACAAAAAATTATATGTAAGTTTGACATGTCAAAAAACAAGCCATAATTTTACAAAAATAGCATTTAAACCTTTGCATACAAACTTATTTAATATCGTTTTATTATCATTTTTCCTCACCTTAGGATGTGGTAATTTATATTCGCAAGAGATAAAAAACAAAAAAAAGCCGTTATCAACTGCAAAACAGGCAGATAAACCCCAAATTACGGTAACGGATACTATAAAACTTGATACCGTTAGAACTAAAAAGACTTTTTTAGACGCACCTACAAAATACAAAGCCAAAGATTATGCAAGGTATGACAAGAAAACAAATACTCTTACTTTGTATAATGAAGCGGAATTATATTATAAAGATGTAGAGCTAAAATCAGGTATTATTGTACTTAATACTGAAAAAGATGAAGTTTATGCTGGAAGAATTAAAGATTCTGCGGGCGTTTTAATACAATATCCAAATTTTAAACAAGGTGCCAGCGAGGTTCAGCCTGATTCTATCCGTTTTAATTTTAAAACAAAAAAAGCTCTGATTTATAATTCGAGGACTGAACAGGGAGAATTTAAAATCAAAGCGGCCATTACTAAAAAAGAAAACGATTCTGTTTATTTCTTAAAAGGTGCGCGTTTTACAACTTCAAAAGATATTGATAATCCTGAATATTATTTCCAGACTAACAAAGTAAAATTTATTCCGGGTAAAAAGGTAATCACCGGATTAACCAATATGGTTATTGCCGATGTTCCTACTCCTCTGGCTTTACCTTTTGCTTATTTCCCAATGAGTCAGGAAAGAAGTGTTTCAGGTATTATTATACCAAGCTATAACGACTCGAATACAAGAGGTTTCTCCTTACAAAACATGGGATACTATTTTGCTTTAAGCGAAAATTACGATTTAACCGTTTTAGGGGATTATTATACCAATGGTAGTTACGCCATGCGATTTGAATCGGCATATGCAGAAAGATATAAGTATCGGGGAAATATTAACATTCGTTTTGAAAATCTGATCAACAGCGAGCGGGGTTATCCTGATTACAGCAAACAGAGCATTTACAATATTCAGTGGTCGCATGCAAAAGACACAAAATCGAATCCAAATTCAAGTTTTTCTGCCTCTGTAAACATGGGTAGCAGTAAATATTTCAAACGATCTATTAATCAGGCCAACGTAGGATCAAATTTAAATAACACTTTAAATTCATCGATCTCTTACAATAAAACCTTTAATACAATACCACAAGCCCGTATTTCGTTAACTGCCACACATTCGCAAAATACACAAACGGAAGAAATTCAGATGACCTTACCGGCTTTGCAAGCCAGTGTCGATCGTGTGTACCCATTTGTTGGAAAAGACGGTGTTAAAAAAGGGTTTATAAAAAACATCAATTTACAATATAACTTAAGTGGTAAGAATAATTTCAAAACTACTGATTCATTGTTTTTCAAACCACAAATGTTTAAAGATGCTCAAATAGGAATGCAGCACAGTATTCCGATTAGCACAAATTTTAAAATATTTAAATATTTTAGCGCCGGAGCATCAACAAACTACCAGGAAACCTGGGTAACAAAAACCATAGATAAAAATTATGATGCCGATCAAAGTAAGGTTATCGATAAAACGGTAAACGGATTTGATGCTTACAGAACTTATAACTTCAGTACAAATTTAGGAACTACTATCTACGGTACATTTAATTTTGGCAGCGATAAAAGAATCCAATCGATTCGTCACGTCATGAGACCAACTGTTACGTATTCTTATACTCCAAGTTTTGACCAGTATTATAACAATTATACTGTTGATGCTTCGGGAAGAATTTCTACGTATTCAAGATTTGATGGTGGTATCTTTGGAGCTCCGGGTAAAAGTAACTCCAATATTGTATCATTTGCCTTAAGCAATACTTTTGAAGCTAAAGTAAGAGACAGCGACAGCACAAAAACAGAACCTAAAAAAATCATGCTGTTAAACAATTTAAACTTCAGTACGAGTTACAATTTTAATGCTGACGGAAAAGAAACTCTGGCATGGCAGCCGGTACTTGTAAGCGGTGGAACTCAACTTTTTGATAATAAAATGAATGTTAACTTTGGGGCTACATTAGATCCTTATGCTATCGATAATGGCGGAACCAGAATTAATACATACAATATTGATAACGGAGGAAGTTTGTTCAGAATGACAAGTGCCAACGTTACTTTAAACTATTCCTTCTCGAATAAAGGCACCAAAAAAGATCAGGAAAACAAACAAAGTGAGCGGAATGGTGGTCGTAAAGATGATTTATTCGGAACGAATACCGATTTAAATGACAGCCGAAACAGTCAGTTTGCCAATGAAAAGGATGATGATAAAGATGTTATAACCGAGTTTTTTAATTCTAAATTACCCTGGGATATGACGATGGCTTATTCATTAACGTATTCAAATGTAAATCGCGAAAATAAAATTACCGGGAACTCTATCATGGTTTCTGCTAATATGGATATTACACCAAAATGGAAAGGCGGGGTATCTACAGGGTATGACTTTGTACAAAAAGGGGTTACTTTCACCCAATTCCGTTTTGAAAGAGATTTATTAAGCTGGAGAATGGCATTCAACTGGAGTCCTCTTGGAGTGAACTCAAACTGGAATTTCTTTATCGGAATTAAATCCGGAATGCTGAGCGATATCAAATGGAATAAGCGTAGCACTTCGAACAGATAAGAAAACCTCTGTAAAACTATGAAATACAGTAGTTACTATAAAATTAAGTCAGAAGAGTTTGTCTTAATTTCATAATCGCTAATTAAATCATAATCCTTCAATTCGTATTTAAAAAATTATTACCATGAAAAAAATTATTTTTACAGACAAAGCACCAGCTCCGATAGGACCTTATAATCAAGCTGTTTTATCAGGAAACACATTGTATGCTTCCGGTCAGATTGCTATAAATCCGGCTTCAGGGGAACTTGTTACAGAAAACATCAATGATGAAACAACACAAGTTATGCAAAATATTGCCGCTATTCTTGAAGCCGCAAATATGACTTTTGAACACGTAGTTAAAGCTACTATCTTTATTATGGACATGAATAATTTTGCTGCAATAAATTCGATCTACGGTTCTTATTTTGATGAAAAAACAGCTCCTGCACGCGAGACAGTTCAGGTAGCCTGTTTACCAAAAAATGTAAATGTTGAGATTTCTATAATCGCTGTACAATAGCGTTTAAAAATAATTGTGCCGTTGCTTCATTTGTTGCCAGCGGCACATTATGAACATCACATATCCTGACAAGCATCTTAATATCAACTTCATGCGCATTGGTTACCAGAGGATCTGTAAAAAGAAATACAACATTAATTTTCCCTGATGCTACTTTAGAAGCAATCTGAGCGTCACCCCCCATTGAGCAAGGAAGCATCTTTTGTACTTTAAACCCTGATTTTTCTGCATTTCGCCCCAATATTCCTGTCGCAATCAGTTTTACTTTATCATGTTGCAGAGCTATTCCGTTTTTAATTAAAAACTGGATCATATCCGCTTTTTTATTATCATGAGCAATAATTGCTATTAAAGTATGTTTTTTCATAATTTAACAATAAATACTCTACCAAATTTACGCTAAAAAAATATCTCACCTAAACATAAAACAATGAGTATCAAATATTTACCAAAAAATCAAAAAAGAGACAACAATACTATTATTTAGTGAATTTATAAGCACTAAAAAAACCGTTTCATTAAATGAAACGGTTTTAAAAAAATATTTTATATGTAAAATTCTATAATTGCAGTGCGATAGCATTAAGTAATAACTGAGCAGAAGCTTCATTTGTTGCTAATGGTACGTTATGTACATCACAAACACGAATAAGCATATTAATATCGACTTCATGGGCATGGCTTGCCAATGGGTCTTTAAAAAAGAAAACCATTTGCGTTTTACCCTCGGCTACACGTGCAGCAATTTGCGCATCGCCTCCCATTGGTCCTGAAAGCTTTCTTTTTACTTTAAAACCAGCATTTATAGCTTTGCTTCCGGTAGTTCCTGTCGCGATTAATTTAATGTTTTCCTGAAGAAGAAGGGTTTTATTTTTATTTAAAAACTGAACCATATCTGCTTTTTTTCCATCGTGGGCAATAATAGCAATTTCCATATTTTCTTTTATTTATTGATTAGCCACATGATAAGCAATCAATCCGTCAATAGGTCTTCTTAATACATTGCCTAACTGAAGCTCGTATTTGTCAAATGTTTCCTGCAATTCATCTTTCAGATAAAAAGCAATTGAACCTACAAAATGAACCGGAACCTCTTTGCAATTATCATATTGCTTAATGTAGTTTTTTACAAAAGATTTCATCCCTTTAAAGATGATTTTTCTACAAAATTCAGTATCCTTATGTTTGATTAAGAATTTTGCAAAAGTTGCTAAATACGCATTTGGATTTGGCTCTTTGTACAATTTATTCTTGATAAAATCAGGATCTAAATCGTATTCTTTTTCAAATTCAACTGCCAGTTCTTTAGGCATTTTATTGAAATAATATTTTCTGATTAATTCTTTTCCAAAAACATTTCCGCTACAATCATCCATAGCAATATATCCTAACGACTGTACTTTTTGATGCAATACTTTTCCATCAAAAAAACTGCAGTTAGAACCTGTTCCAAGGATACTTACAATTGCTGCTTCTCCTTTTGGTGTAGTTGCATAAACTGCTGCATATGTATCTTCGTGAACTTCAACAATTGCATTTACAAAATATTCCTGAAATATTTGTGAAAGCGCTGTCTTCATTCTGTCAGTTCCACAACCTGCCCCGTAAAAGAACAAATGTGTGGCATTTTTTTTATTTTGTAAAATATCAAAACGATCATTTAATCTTTCGATAATTTCAGGACCGTCAAGAATTTCAGGATTTAATCCTAAAGTTTGTGTCGTGAATAATACTTTTCCATTATCATCAATTGCAATCCAATCGGCTTTAGTAGATCCACTATCAACTATTAATTTCATTTTATTTAGTTTTTGGATTAGTTTTTTCTTTAACTAAATAAAAAGTGTGTTTTTTACATTAATTAAAGAAGTAACAAAATAAGAAAATCCCGTTACTTTTAGATAACGGGATTTTGCATAAATATATACTATTATTTTAAACCTGCAATGTGTACAGATAAATCAATTAATTTACTAGAGTAACCGTACTCATTATCGTACCACGATACGAATTTGAAGAAAGTTGAGTTTAAACCAATTCCTGCAGTTGCATCAACGATTGAAGTTCTTTTGTCAGAAATAAAATCCTGAGAAACAACAGCATCTTCTGTATATCCTAAGATACCTTTTAAATCAGTTTCAGAAGCTTTTTTCAATACAGCTAAAATTTCTTCGTAAGTAGTTTCCTTAGCTACTTTTACCGTTAAATCTACTACAGAAACGTCAGCAGTAGGAACACGGAAAGACATTCCTGTTAATTTTCCATTCAAAGAAGGAATTACTTTTCCAACTGCTTTTGCAGCTCCTGTTGAAGATGGGATGATGTTGATGCTAGCAGCACGTCCACCTCTCCAGTCTTTTCTTGAAGGACCATCAGCAGTCATTTGAGTTGAAGTTGTAGCGTGAACAGTTGTCATTAAACCTTCTACAATTTCGAAATTATCATGAATTACTTTAGCTAAAGGAGCTAAACAGTTTGTAGTACAAGAAGCGTTAGAAACTACTGTATCTGTAGCTTTTGCAGTTTCATGGTTTACACCCATTACAAACATTGGTGCATCTGCAGACGGAGCAGAAATAATTACTTTTTTAGCACCACCTTTGATGTGCTCATTTGCAGTTTCGATAGTTGTAAAGATACCAGTACATTCAGCAACTACGTCAACATCAACTTCGTTCCATTTTAAGTCAGCTGGATTTCTTTCAGCAGTAATGCGGATATTTCTTCCGTTTACATACAATTTTCCTTCTTTTACTTCTACAGTTCCGTTGAAACGTCCATGAACTGAATCATATTTTAATAAATAAGCTAAGTGATCAACATCTAACAAATCGTTGATTGCTACTACTTCTACATTATCTCTATTGAAAGTTTCTCTAAAAACGATTCTTCCGATACGTCCAAATCCGTTTATTCCTAATTTTACTTTTGACATTTTACTTAATTTTTGCTTTTGTTTTTATTACACTAATTTAAAGTCTAATTTCCTCACAATAAACTTCTTTCCTTTTTTAAACTTTTATATTATGTTGACATGATATCAGACACTCTTAACAACTCTCTATCAATTTCAGATTTCCCTTTAATTGCTTGTTCAAGAGGGGTTAAAGCTACTTTATCAGCCTGCAAACCTACCATATAATTTGATTTACCTTCGATCAAAGACTCTACTGCTTTTACACCTAAACGACTTGCAAGAACACGGTCAAAACAAGATGGTGATCCACCACGCTGCATGTGCCCTAAAACAGATACCCTAACATCATACTCAGGCAAATTAGCTTCAACATAATCTTTTAATTCGAATACGTTTTTACCAATTTTATCTCCTTCAGCAATAACTACTATACTTGATGATTTTCCTGAAGCTTTACTTTTTTGAAGAGAGTCTAATAATCTGTCAAGACCTAAATCTTCTTCAGGAATAAGAATTTCTTCTGCACCTGCTCCAATTCCTGCATTAAGAGCAATGTGACCTGCATCTCTACCCATAACCTCTACAAAAAACAGACGGTTATGAGAACTTGCAGTATCTCTGATTTTATCGATACAATCTACCACAGTATTCAAAGCCGTATCATATCCTAAAGTATGACTTGTACCAAAAATATCATTGTCGATTGTACCCGGAATTCCCATTACCGGGAAATCATATTCTGAATTAAAAATTAATCCTCCGGTAAAACTTCCGTCTCCACCTATAACAACCAAAGCATCAATTCCAGCTTTTAAAAGGTTTTCGTGCGCTTTTTTTCTACCTTCGGGAGTTCTAAACTCAACTGAACGAGCTGATTTTAGGATCGTTCCGCCTTTGTTTACAATATTATTCACACTTCGGGGTCCCATTTCTTTGAAATCTCCTTCGATCATTCCCTGATACCCTCTATAAATTCCTATGCATTCTATATTATGATAAGCGCATGTTCGAACAACTGATCGTATTGCGGCATTCATTCCAGGTGAGTCTCCTCCTGATGTCAGAACACCAACTTTTTTTATTGTTTTTGGCATTATTTAAGTATTAAAGTGTAAAATTAGCAAACATTCACCACTTTTCGGGTTATGTTTATAATAAATTAATAAAATATGTTAAATTCAAACGTTTTCGTTAATAAGTTTTTTGATAGTAAAAAATTCATTTAAAATAATAAAAGCTACTTATTTTAATTAAATATTTAAAATTAACAATACATAAATGAAGTGTTATAAAATTTCAGGCTTTTTAATATTCTCAAAAAATAAATGAGCCTCTAAATTTAGCATAAAAAAACCATTCGTTGCAACGAATGGTTTTATATAAACTTATTTTTAACAAATTGATTAGAAATCGTTGTCCGGAATTAATCCTTCATTGTTATTTTGCGGAGGCGGTTTTTTCGGGTCTTCTTTTTTCTCCTCTTTCTTTTTATTCTTTTCAGCGTCTTTTTTATTCGAGAACTTCACTAAGTCAGGATTCAGATAAGAGTCCTGCAAATCGTCAGGAGAACTTTTTATAGCTCTTTCCAATTTATGGCTTTTAAATAATTTATTTACCAGTTCGCTAAAAGTATCAAAATCTACCTCGTATGAGATACCAACTCCCTGAGTATATCCAATTCCTTGTCCTATATAATTAATATCATTTTCTTTATTAAACAAACGAAGGTTCATTGATCCGTCTTCATTTACTCTGTACAATATCTCAATGTCCCCAACAATAGCAGATTCATTTACACCCCCTATCGGAACTCCCAATTTACCGTTTATCGTAATTCTTTCATTTACCTGAGACGTTATATTCGCAACAAACTGACCATCGGCTTCCTGCCCTATTCTTTTATCTGCAGATATAAAATTCAGGTCAATATTTATTTTATCATTGTCTGATTTAATAATTCCACCCAGTAAGCTTGCTGCAGTTTCGGCAAAAGTTCCTGATAAATCGCTTTGGTTAAATCCGTCCGGACTCATAAACGATCCTGTTGAAAGCAAATACAGAGCCTGGGTCTGACGAACATCCTTATCATCTAACTTGTATTGAATCTCTGATTTTAAAACATTACTTACAGACGGAAACTGAATGTCGAAATTAGGATCGGGACTTGTTAAATCTCCTCTTAAACCAATAACAACTTCTACCGGCACTTTTTTATTGAAAGAAGAATTCTCCAGCAATACAGCAGGATTAGCAGATGTTTTATAAACGGCTTCAAGATTTAACTGCGCTTTCATTGGATTTCCTTCCCAAATAATAGATCCTCCTTTTTTGACCGCAAATTTTTTATCGATTAAACCACCATATTTAAAATTGTATGTTCCTTCGTATGCCTGGAAATCTCCCCACATATTAAATTTACCCAGCGTATTAATTTTAAACAATAATGAGCCGTATCCTTTTCCTTTCATACCATGTCCGGAATTTCGATCTAAAATTACTTCAACCTCGGCATCCGGTGTAATATCAAAATCAAATTCTAATTCAAGACCGTTATAGTTTCTGGTTTTCTCAACAATACCATTGGCTAAGTTATATTTCTCTTTGGGTGTCACAAAATGAATCCAACTGCTTTCACCAACGCTTTGCGCATTATTTATTGGGATCTTAACCTCGGTTCCTTTCTCAGATTTTGCATCCACTTTTATAAAGAGGCTGTTTGTTGGCCCTTTAATACTTGCTGTACCATTTATAAATGCTGTACCAAAATAAGCTGCATCTTCACTGTCTTTTGTATCAAGCGCCAGTAATCGTTTAGAGGTTATGGTTAAATCTAACTTCCAATCTCCAAAATTATGATGTTCGATACTTCCGTTAAGCAATCCTTTTGTTTTGTATTTGGTATCTGTTAACTGGTTATTTCTGAATAAGAATTTCTCATCAGTCAGGTCAATAACTGTTCTATCACTTAACTCGTAATCTGTATTAAGATACGGAATTGTCATTCCTGCTTTTTCTACATATAATCTTCCGTTAATTTCCGGTTTCTTAATATTACCAACAACGGAGGCATTCCCGGAAACCAACCCTCTTACATTTGATAAAACATCTCCTCCTACTGTTCCCAAAGTTGCCAGATTAAATCCTTCAAGCTTTAGGTTTAAGTCTAAAAAAGTTTCTTTATTTTCAACTGCAAAAGTTCCGTTAGCCCTAAACGATTCTGCAAAACCATTTTGTATCGAGGAGTTTATCGTAAACTTTTTAAAGTTTTCATCTCCTGAAATATCAAATTTTAACGTTCCTAAATCTACCTTGTTTAAATTAAGATGATCGATCTCAATCGCAGCCGTGGGCTGGTAAATATTCTTATTCTGTTTATAATTTATATTTCCGTTCAGGTTACCATTAAATACAAATTTGGAATTAAAAGGTGTAATTTTATTGATATCAACATCTTCAAAATTCAACACCAGATCTTTGTAGTCATTTCCTTTTATTACCCCGTTTAAATCAATTTTCTGATTTTCATGTGATAAAATAATATTATCAATTGTAAAGTTTTTAAAATACTGATCAAAAACAATCTGATTATCCTTTTCTGAATTTTCATTTAAATACCATAAATAGTCTTTAAACTTCATTTCAGATTTTTTGATTCCAACAATATTATTCTTGTTTTTATCTATGGTATGGTACAAATCCAGATTATAGTAATCTTGTCCTTTTTCTCCTCCTTTAAACTCTGATCTCACAAACAAAGTATCTTTTGAGGTAACATTGATTAAATTAAAATCGCGTACTTTGTAATAAGGTGTTTTAATACTATCCAACTCTATATAAGCATTATAAAGTGGGTTTTTATTGTCTATGTTAATTCGGATATTATCAAAAGTATTTTTTGCAGCCGTAATTTTTTGGGATTTAAACCTGAATTTAAATTCCTGCAAATCAGAGTCAATTTTACCACGAACCACAGTACTCGAATCTATATTAATTTCGGGATACAACATTTCAACAACCTTATCGTAAACATGAAAATTAAAACGCAGGAACTGGCCTTTTTTAACTTTATAAGGTTTGTAGTTTGTATACAGACTTCCAACGGAATTCATTACCAGTTTTTCTAATTGAGCAAACTGAAATTTACCTACTATTTGACCGTTTACAACATCCTTGGAATTAATGGTTATGGTACGTAATTTATCAGCATCAAAATTCGAATTAACTGTAATTTCATCAAAAACATAAGTTGATTTAGGATTTTGATAAACGGCATCCTTAATAGAAACATTTCCCTGAAGATTTTCTATAGAGTTTCCGGTTAGTTCAACAACCGCATCTCCTTTAAAGTTTGAAATCGAATCATTTATAAATTTAAGTTTTCGCAAATCGGCATTTTCTACATTAATATGAAAATCATATCTGCTTTCACGTTTGCTTAAATCAACCAAACCATCAAACGTCAAATTTAAATTTGGATCATTTATTGAGAGTTGCCCTTTATAATAAGGCAATTTGAAATTTCCGTTTACAACAATATTGTTATAGGTATATTTATTATAATCTAATTTTGCGATGTCTCCTTTTATAATCGTATTAAGATATTTCTCTGTAAAACCAACTCCATCAACATCCAGGTTTAAAGTAGTTCTGCCAATGTCTTTTCGGTTCAGCAAAGCACCAACATTAAAATTTTCTAAGACTATATTTCCGGAATACGATGCTTTATCAATAAAATCGATGTTATTCATGTGCAAATCGGCCTGACCGTTACCCAAATCGGTAATCATTTTAAAATCGGCTTCTAAAGCAGTTGTAGATACTTTTGCTTTTCCCACGATATTAAATTTTCCAACTCTTTGCATTTCCTTTGGAAGTTTTTTACCTAAAATACCCGGTAAAATTACCACCAGATTATCATAACTTGAAACCAGTTTATCGAACTTTCCATCCATAGCAAACTTCTGGGTTTTGCTGCCCAAAAGATTTTTGAAATTAATGGTTCCGTTTATCTTTGAACCATTCGTATCACTTAATTTAAGATGTCTTAAATTAAGATCGTTCAGAGTTCCGTTTATCTTGGTTTTAATTTTAAAATGCTGGTTTTTACCCAATCCATCATAAAAATAACGGATATCATTTGACGCAATTGAGGCTGAATCCAATGCAACATTGAATTTTACTTTATCTGTAAAATGCAGAAAATCTTCTATTTTATAATTTAAAACTGCTTTTCCGTAAATCCAGGACCTTTTGGTTTTTATAGCCAGATTCTCAACCTTAATTTGTTTTTTGGTGTAAGTTAACTTTCCGGCAAAATTTGAAACATACAAACCCCGATGATCCAAAAAGGAAAATCTGTGAATTGTAGTTGTTACATCCGGCCCGTACAATTTAAAATCACTGATATAAGCATTTAATTTTTTAAAATCGAGGAATGTTGGTGTGTTTTTATTTTCATCAACCACAGAAAAAGTACCTTGGGAAATATAAGCATTTTTGGCAGTCAGCAAAAAGTGTTTGTTGGATTTTGGTGTTTTTTTGCCGGTTTCAAACAATTTAATAAACTTATTAATATTGTTTTCATCTTCGTTTTTATAGGTTTTTAAATTAAAAATCAAACCTGTTAAGCGAAGATCTCCAAACAGTAAATCGCCATCTAATAATCGTTTGATGCTTAAAATATCGGTTGTAATAATATCCGAGTAGATTAAAGTTCTTTTATGATGATCTTTAATGAGTACTTTCTTGAGTTTTACACCCCCAAAAATATTTATAGCCACTTTGTCTACGCTGATGTCTGTTTTGAAATCCGTATTTAAAGACTCTGTAACATATTTTGCGATTTTTGTCTGAACAACAGGCAAAGCCAGAATGATAGCAAGTGCTAACAAAAGTAAAATTAACCCAATTAGGGTTCGTGATATTATTTTCTTTACTTTTTTAATAGCTGCTTTTATTTTAGTTTTCTTTTAATTTATTTTGAACAGGCAAAGAACGACTGTTTTTGATAAAAATTCTTTAATTTTGGCTTCTCCTTATAATAAAAGAAAATTCAAATATTTGATTTGTCAAATATAATTCAAAATTCGTGCCTTTATATGCAAAATTCAGAGGTTTTTATTCTTGCCATCGAAAGTTCATGCGACGATACTGCTGCCGCGGTTTTACATAACGATAAAGTACTCTCAAATGTTGTGGCCAATCAGTTAATTCACAACCAATATGGTGGTGTAGTTCCGGAATTGGCTTCGAGAGCGCATCAGCAAAATATTGTTCCGGTAATTGATGCGGCGCTTCGTAAAGCAAATGTACAAAAAGATCAACTAACTGCTATTGCTTTTACGCAAGGTCCGGGTTTAATGGGATCTTTGCTCGTAGGAAGCTCTTTTAGTAAATCATTATCATTAGCTTTAAAAATTCCGTTAATTGCTGTTAATCATATGCATGCGCACATTTTAGCCCATTTTATAGACGAAGAAGGTTTTGATAAACCTGAGTTTCCGTTTCTGGCTTTAACAATTAGTGGTGGTCATACTCAGATTGTAAAGGTAAATGGCTTTTTTGACATGGAAATTATTGGTGAAACAACTGATGATGCTGTTGGAGAAGCTTTTGATAAAAGTGCCAAAATTCTTGGTCTTCCTTATCCTGGCGGACCTTTAATCGATAAATATGCCCAATTAGGAAACCCAAAAGCATTTGCTTTTACCAAACCAAAAGTTCCGGGATTAGACTTTAGTTTTTCCGGATTAAAAACGGCTATTTTATATTTTATACAAAAGAAAAAACTGGAGAACCCAAATTTCATCGAAGAAAACCTCAATGATATTTGCGCCTCTATTCAATATACGATTATCGAAATTTTGATGGATAAGCTGAAACTAGCCGTTAAGGAAACCGGTATAAAACAAATCGCTATTGGCGGAGGAGTTTCTGCAAATTCAGGTATTAGGACCCGATTAAAGGAAACAGAAGCAAAATACGGCTGGAAAACTTTTATCCCAAAATTCGAATACACTACCGATAACGCTGCAATGATAGGAATTGTAGGATATCAAAAATATTTATCAAGCCGTTTCGAAACTTCAGCAGTAGTTTCTAAAGCGCGAATTCAATTTTAATTATGCAATTATTTTACAATCCGGATATTGATGAATCAACTGAAAGTTTTTCTTTTGATAAAGAAGAAAGCCGACATATCATAAAGGTTTTACGCAAAAAAGATTCCGATATTTTACATGTTACAAACGGTTTAGGTTTATTGTTCGAAACCGAAATAACATTGGCTTCTGACAACAAATGTATTGTTCAGGTGCTTTCTATAAAAAAAACTGATGAACCAAAATTTCGTTTGCATCTAGCTGTTGCACCAACTAAAATGAACGATCGCTTTGAATGGTTTCTGGAAAAAGCTACCGAAATTGGAATTCATGAAATAACCCCAATTATTTGTGATCGTTCTGAGCGAAAAGTGATTAATTTAGAGCGTTTTGAAAAGATTATTCTTTCGGCAATGAAACAGTCTAACGAAACATATTTGCCTAAACTAAATGAAGCTATTTCGTTTAAGGAATTCATTAAACAAAAAAATGAAGGTTTGCAACTGATAGCGCATTGCGAAGAAACAGATAAAAAATCGTTGAAGGATGTTTTGAAACCAAATGAAAGTGTTACGATGCTTATTGGTCCTGAAGGTGATTTTTCTGAAAAAGAAATTGCACTGGCTTTAGAAAATAATTATCAGCCCGTAACGTTAGGAAATACACGTTTACGAACTGAAACGGCTGCCATTGTAGCGTGTCATAGTGTGGTGTTTTTTAATGAGAATGTTTAGTTGATTAACGCAAACCCGACAGGTTTTAAAAACCTGTCGGGTTTAATAAAACCTTTGTCAAAGTTTTGAACTTTGACAAAGGTAGCTGCAGAGTTTCTATTGTTATTTCTCTTTTCAGTTGAAATGACAAAAATGCTGGAAATTACTCGATAATTTATAATTATTATGAAAAGAATATTTTACTTCTTATTATTGGTTTCAGTTTCATCTTTTTCCCAGGAAATTGCTTTACTAAAATACAGCGGTGGTGGTGACTGGTATGCAAATCCAACATCATTGCCTAACTTAATTAAGTTTTGTAATGCGAATATCAATACCCGAATAAAAGCAAAACCTTCGACTGTAGAACCAAGCAATCCGGATTTGCTTTCGTATCCTTTTGTGCATATGACAGGTCACGGAAATGTTGTTTTTAGTGATGCTGATGTCAGTAATCTTAGAAATTATTTAAACGGAGGCGGTTTTCTTCATATCGATGATAATTACGGAATGGACCAGTACATTCGAAAAGAAATTAAAAAAATATTCCCTAATAATAACTTAGTCGAAATTCCGGCGAATCACCCCATATTTCAAAAACCATTTCCTTTCCCAAACGGATTACCAAAAATTCATGAACATGACGGGACGCGCGCTCAGGCTTTTGGAATTTTTGTAGAAAATAAATTAGTATTACTCTACACTTATGAATGTGATTTAGGTGATGGCTGGGAAGATGCCGAAGTACACAATGACCCTCTTGCCGTAAGAGAAAAAGCCCTGAAAATGGGAGCCAATATTATCAATTATATTTTTACCAACTAAAAGCTACAAAGTGCAACTTACTCACGAAGAAAATCAATTTGAGAGAAAAACGTTTCCAATAACATTGGTTTGTGATCATATTTATTTTCAGCAGAATATAGGTTCACTCTTTAGAATTAGTGAAGCTTTTGGCGTCGAGAATATCATCTTTTTAGGTAAAGATATTCCGCTGACACCCAGAAAAATCAATAAAACTTCAAGAAGTACCCATCTTCATGTGCCTCATACTGTAATCGAGGAGACAACTGACTTAGTTGCCTATTTACTTCAAAACAACTTCGAGATTATTGCTTTGGAAATCGCAAGCAATAGTAAACCATTAAAAGAAGTTATGATTCCTGACAATCAAAAAATTGCACTTTTAATCGGAAGTGAGATTGATGGAATTTCAGATGAACTTTTAAAAATTTCGAATCAAATTGTTCACATAAATATGTTCGGAAATAATTCCAGCATGAATGTTGTACAAGCTGCTAGTATCGCTTTGTACGAATTTACTTCTTAATAATTTTGCGTTAATTTTTGTAAGAACTAGACTATACAAGGGATTGTAAATTTCTCACAAAAATATTATTGTAAAAATTTTGTTACAATAATTTATTTGTTATAAAATTGCGGTATAAATAACCAAATTTAATTTTTTATAACAAAAACCCAAATTATTATGAAAAAAGTTCTTATTACCGCATTCACAGCGCTTGTGCTGTTTTCTTGTCAAAATGACCAAACAGAATCTTCAGATTCAAATGTGAATGCAATTGCGCGTCGCGGATGTGCAACTCAGGAAGTTTTAGAGGCTCAATTAAAAGCCGATCCAACTTTAGCAATCAGAATGAATGAAATTGAAGCCTTTACAGACAAAGCTTTACTAACCGGTAAACTTGTAAATGGTAAAGTTCAAATTCCGGTAGTAGTTAATGTTTTATACAGAACTACTGCAGAAAACATTTCTGATGCACAAATTCAAACACAAATCGATGTTTTAAACAAAGATTTTAATGCATTAAATTCTGATTTTAATAGTGTTCCTGCTCTATTTGCCGGTGTAAAAGCAAATGTTGGAATTTCATTTGTTCTTGATCAGATCATTAGAAAATCTACTACCAAAACTTCATGGGGTACAAATGACGCAGTAAAAAAAGTGGCACAAGGTGGTTTAGCGCCAACTTCGCCAACAACAAAACTTAACTTATGGGCATGCACAATTGGTGGCGGAATATTAGGTTATGCACAATTTCCTGGAGGAGCATCTGCTACTGACGGAGTTGTAATTGATTCTAAATATTTTGGTTTATCCGGTTCAGGAAGTGCTCCTTACAACTTAGGAAGAACAGCTACTCACGAAGTAGGTCACTGGATGAACTTACGTCACATCTGGGGAGATGCTACTTGCGGAAGCGATTTAGTATCTGATACTCCTACTCACAATACAGCAAATTATGGTGTACCAGCTTATCCTCATTACAGCACTTGTACAGGAACTCCTGTAGAAATGACTATGAACTATATGGATTATGTTGATGACAATGCCATGTATATGTTCTCTAATGGACAAAAAAGTAGAATGGCCGCTATTTTTGTAACAGGTGGAGCAAGAGCTGCTTTTGGAATCTAAAAAAAACAGATTTATATAATAAAGTGAAAAGCGAGATGATATCATCTCGCTTTTTTTTGTTTAACCCTAAATTTTAAAAGCTTTTTCCTATATTTATAATCTAAAATCGAATTATGATAACATCAAAAATTATTTCTAACGGAATCTTACGAGCTTTAACCACAATATTAGTTATTGTTGCCATTTTATACTTTTTATACGAAATACAAACTGTAATTGTTTACTTGTGCATCTCTTTGATCCTGTGCTTAATTGCAAATCCGTTGGTACAATTTTTAAAACATAAATTAAAATTCAGCAATTCATTAGCCGCTGCAACCACTCTTATTGTTTTTATCTTATCAATCGTTGGTTTTATATTATTATTTGTACCCTTAATTATTACGCAGGCCAATAATCTCTCTTTATTGGATACTCATAATTTGCAACAGCAATTTATTGAAACAGAAAAAAGTATCGAAACTTATTTTAATATTCAGCATATGGACCTGAATAAGGTTTTGAAAGATTCTAAAATAACATCTATCATCGATTTTAGTTATTTTACAGGTTTCCTAAATTCAATTTTGGGCTTTATGGCTGATATGGGAATGGGATTAGTCTCTGTATTCTTCATCACCTTTTTCTTTATAAAAGATCAGGATGCTTTTAAAATAAGTGCCAGAAAAATTCTTCCTGATACGAATGAGGATAAAATTTTAAATTCCATTACCAAAATCAACCACTTTTTAACCCGTTATTTTATTGGCTTATTGCTTCAATTAACGGTAGTGTTTATTTTATACCTAATTGTTCTGATGATTTTTGGAAATCAAAATGCTTTTGTAATTGCCTTTTTATGTGCTATATTAAATGTCATTCCTTATATAGGACCAATTATTGGAACTATTCTGGCTGGAATTTTAACCATGATTAGTATGATTGGCAGTGATTTTCAAACTGAAATCCTACCCAGAACTATTTATGTCATCATAGGATTTTTAGTAGTTCAGGCGCTTGATAATAATATTAGTCAACCTATAATTTCATCAAAAAGTGTAAATTCGCACCCGTTAGAAATATTCCTGATTACTTTAATCAGCGGAATTACTTTTGGAATTGTGGGAATGATTATCGCTATTCCTGTTTTTACAATGGTGAAAGTAATTTTGAAAGAATTTTTTCCTGACAACAAAATTGTCTCCGTATTAACCGAAAGAATTTAACATTGAACACTTCTATTTTAAGCCGGCATATCCAGGAATTTATAACTCAAAATAGCGGTGTCCCGATTACAAAATTAGCACTTCAGAAAAATCCGTTTCCTGAAACTGACTGGATTTTAATTTTAAATCAAATTGAAGCAAAGTCCAAAGCAAAGGATAAATTACCTACCTGGTTTTTGACTGAGAATATTGTTTACCCAGGTAAAATATCTGTTGAGCAAACCTCATCTGAAAAGACAGCGGCTTACAAAGCTTCTTTAATTTCCGGTGAAAGCCTCATAGATCTTACAGGAGGTTTTGGCGTAGATGATTATTACTTTTCCAAAAAATTTAAAAACATTGCGCATTGTGAGATAAACAAAGATTTATCTGCAATTGTAAAACATAATTTTGAACAATTAAAAGTTGAGAATTGCACTTTTTATGCCCATGATTCTACAAATGTATTAAATGAAGTAAAACAAAAATGGGATTGGATTTATATTGATCCTTCGCGCAGAAATGATGCAAAAGGCAAAGTTTTTATGCTAAAGGATTGTTTGCCGAATGTTCCTGAATTGTTAGATTTTTATTTTGAAAAAAGTGATTCTATTTTAATAAAAACAGCTCCTTTATTAGACATTTCCGCAGGTTTATCTGAATTAAAATTCATTAAAAATATCCATATTATAGCGCTTGAAAATGAAGTAAAAGAATTGCTTTTTGAAATTCATAATCATTATTCAGGAAGGATAACCATAAAAACAGCTAATATCGCAAAGGATAAAACAGAAACTTTCGAATTTATTTTAGGTGATGATGTTTTTCCCATGTATCATTTGCCGCAAAAATATGTTTACGAACCTAATTCGGCAATTATGAAATCGGGTGGTTTTGATGAAGTAAGTGCTGTTTTCGACATCAACAAGCTTCATAAACACTCGCATTTATATACTTCAGATGAATTAATCGATTTTCCGGGAAGAACTTTCGAAGTCGAAAAAGTGATTCCGTACAGCAAAAATGAAATGAAAACAGCACTTGTCAATCAGCAGGCAAATATCACTACACGAAACTTTCCGGACACGGTAGAAAACATTCGTAAAAAATGGAAAATCAAAAATGGAGGAAATTTGTATTGTTTTTTTACAACTGATAAAAATGATAACAAAATAGTTTTAATTTGCAGAAAAATAACTGAAAAATGAAACAACTAATTACACTAACTCTTTTTTTATTAACCTTTACTGCATTTGCCCAAAAACCATGTGAATACAGCGCAAATGTAAACGACTCCATTGGTACTTACAAAGTTACTAATGAATACCTGATCAGTGAAAAATACTTTGGGGGAACATTTGATTATGTTTTCTTTTCGCTCGCACAAACAGACGGTTTACCTACGCTAAACCTGCAGCTTATCCAGAAAAGCAACAGTTTTATCAAAGCAAATTGTTTCGATAAAAACTCAAAAGTTTTTTTACAATTAGAAAATGGAAAAATAGTAACGCTAATGCATATCAACCGAGAAAGTTGTGGTACTCTTATTCATGACGATAAAGGCTTTGATAATCGCATAAACACCGGTATTTTTATGTTTATGAAAGAAAATTTTGAAGAACTGAAAAAATCTCCTGTTTCGATTATGAGAATTAAGTACCTGACTACTACAGAAGATTATATTGTAAAAAGAGAGTTAACATCTGAATTAAACGGTAAAGTTTACAATCCGAACACTTACTTCATGGAAAACATCCGATGTGTTGAATAAATTAGTCACAATTCCATTTTTGATTCGAAACTTTATCATTTAAACCTGTTTTTAAATTATAATGCCACCATTCTGAATCAAATGAATTGAAACCATTTTTTATCATTACAGTTTTAAGATACTTTCGATTTGCTTTTACCGGAACGGGCAGTTTTTTATAATTGTGACTGGCCTGAATTCCAAAGAAATCAAAAGCAGTTCCCATTTCGAGTTCAAGTCCATCGGCATTTACCAGCGAAATATCTACGGCTCCTCCTCTATTGTGGATGGAGCCTTTTTTTGGATCTGCCACATACTCCGGATTCGATACAATCTCCCACATTTTTTTCTGAATCGATAAAGGCCTGTAACAATCAAAAAGTTTTATTTTACATCCCTGCTTCATAAATTCCTTATTTGCGGCAATTAATGCTTTAACTGTTTTGTAACGCAACATACATTCGGCACAATCATAGACTTTTGCTTTCAGGAAATTATCTTCTGTTGCGTACTTCATATCATAAACAAAATCTTTGCTGTACTCTTTTAAATTCACAAAAGTAGTATCTGCTATTTCCTGTTTTATTTGATTTGAATAAACTTCGTTTTGCGCATTCGAAGAAACCATCCAAAAAAAAGATACTATAAAAAATAAAGATCTGGTGAATTGCATCATGATGTAGAATTTGAAAGTTTACTTTAAAGTAAATATAGAAATAAAATAAGGAGCTTAAAAATAATCCGAAGCAAAGAAATAATAATTAAATTCGCTTAACTCAAGTACTGAATAATATGCGCTATAAATTTCTTATTTCATTAGTATTTTTATTTTCGGTTGTTAATATCCTGTCTGCACAACAAACAAAAGCCACCAGATTAGCGAACAATACGGATTACGATATTCAGGATAGTGTTGCGATCAAAGTACGTAACGGAGGTATTTTATCAGCCATGATCGTGCGCAAAAAAAATGATCCGGGATCAAAACCTGTTATTCTTCAATATACTATTTATGTCCGCGATAAAGGCCGTGACCTTAAAACTATAAAAGAATCTGCTGATAATGGTTATATTGGTATTATTGTTTACAGCCGCGGAAAGCGTTTTGGCCCAAACGAAATTGATCCTTACGAAAATGACAGCAATGATGTTTATGATGCAATAGACTGGATCAGCAAACAAAGCTGGTGCAACGGAAGCATTGGCATGTTTGGCGGAAGTTACAATGGTTTTACGCAATGGGCAGCCTGCAAAAAACTTCATCCGGCCCTTAAAACAATTGTTCCTTATGTTGCCAACAGGCCCGGAATGGGTTTGCCTATGGAAAATAATATTTTTATTAATCCGAATTATGAATGGGCATTTTATGTTGGAAACAATAAATATCTGGATACTGTAGCTGGAAATAACAGAAAACGCTATAGGGAGATGCAGTTTAGATGGTGGGAATCCGGTACTGCTTACAAAAAACTTGACAGTATTGACGGCAGCCCAAACAGATGGTTTCAGAAATGGATCAGTCATCCTTCTTTCGATAGTTACTGGCAAAATATGGCACCTTATAAAAACGATTTTGCCCAAATAAATATTCCTGTTTTGGCATTTGACGGCTATTACAATGATTCTCAGAATTCCAGTTTATATTATTTAAAGGAACTTGAAAAGTACAGTCCAAAAACACCTTTTTATCTTATAATAGGTCCCTACGGGCATTTTGGAACTCAGATTGGCGGTGAGGCGGTTATAAATGATTACAAAGTTGATCCGGTTTCTTTAATTGATATAAAGAAAATTACGTATCAATGGTTTGATTATATTTTAAAGAAGGGATCCAAACCCGAAATCTTAAAAGATAAAATCAATTATGAAGTGATGGGTGCCAATGAATGGAAAAGTGCTCCATCATTAGATAAGATGAGTAATGCTGTTTTAAAATTATATTTAACAACCGATAAATCAGGCAACTTTTATACTGCAAGTTCAAAACAGCCTAACCAGAAAGAATATTTAAGCCAAACGGTCGATTTTGCCAATAGAAATAGCAACAATAACAGCGATTATTATCCGGATCCTTTAATGAAGAAAGAGTTGGATACTACCAGCGGTTTTTCATTTATTAGTGAGCCCTTAAAGGAATCAGTAATTGTGAATGGTTCTTTTTTAGGAGAAATTAAGGCGAGTATCAATAAAAAAGACATGGATCTGGGAGTTACATTGTATGAAGTATTGCCTACCGGAGAATATTTTCATTTGTCATATTATATTGGTCGTGCGAGTTATGCAAAAGACATTACTGTAAGAAAATTACTTAAACCTGATACTATTGAGACGATTTCATTTTCGAATACGCACCTCATAAGCAAAAAGCTTAGCAAAGGAAGTCGTTTGCTTGTGGTATTAGACATCAACAAAAATCCGTTTTCGCAGCTAAACTATGGGACTGGAAAAGAGGTAAGTGATGAAACTATTATTGATGCCAAAGAACCATTAAAAATAAAATGGTACAATGACAGTTTTGTCAGGATTCCTATTTTGAGATAAGTTTACTGATAAGGATATCTTTTCTATACTCTTTTAAATTTCTCCGGTCAGCATAATATTTTCTTTTACGCCTTTGCTTTTTAGCATCCGAAAATGTGACCGAACTGCATGATAAAAAGGATATGAGGTATAAGGAAGATTGTATTCCTGAGCATAACGTTTTATTATTGGCGTAATATAAGGATAAAATGTATGTCCTACTCCGGGAAACAGATGGTGCGCTACATGGTGTGTAAAACCTCCGTATAAAAAGTTTGCGAGTCGGCTATTTGTACTGAAATCTTTGGTCACAATCATTTGATGCACCGCCCAGGTGGCCGAAAGATTTCCATCCTCATCTGCAACCGGAAAATGTGCATCTTCATCGACATGTGTAGACACCAGCGCGATAACACCCAAGATGCTTCCGGATAAATGCATGGAAAACCACGCGCCTAGAACCAAATACCAAGGCTGATGTAACCACAACATCGGAATAAAAAGCAAATAAACAAGGTTGATGATTTTTGCCATAAACAACATAAAGACTTCTTTTTTAGGAATTTTGTCTACTACTTTTTTTACATAGTTGTCTTTCTTACCAAAAAAGTCCTTAAAATCTCTGATGTAAATCCAGTTTAAACTATAAAATGGATAGATGAGCCACATATAAATATGTTGGTATTTATGATAATCAAACAACGGACTATTAGGAAATATCCTTATGATATCACTTTGTTTGATGTCGATATCCCAGTCCGGAATATTGGGATAAGCATGATGAAGATTGATATGCCTGCGTGTCCAGAGCCAATGGTTGCCTCCAAAGAGCTCTAAAACATACATAAACCATTCGTTATATTTTGATTTTTTAAACAGTGCTCCATGTGCCGCATCATGAAAGGCATTTATAAAAAGCATAATCATGGTAATACCGGATAAAATATAAAAAACGAATAATAGCCGAGTGCTGTTCCCAAACAGCAAAATACAAGAATAAAAGAAAAAGAAGAGAATTAAAAGTCCCAAGGACTTGATAATATTCAATAGGTACAGTGATGAATTTTGTAAGATAGTTTCGTTCACTTCTCTGCGCATCTTTTTAAAAAAATCATCAGTACCAGCTTTGAGATAAACTGGTCGTTTTAATTTTCCCATAACAATTGTTGCTAGAAATTCTTATAACAAATTTAATAAAAAAAGTTAAAAAGCCTTATATCAAAACATTACAAAATTCAAGCTTCTCCTAAATTCATTAATCCTGTTTAATAAAATATAGCGCCTGATCGTAATTAGCAATTGCAACTAATGCATTATAAATATATTTTGATACCAAAGCACCGCCATTCATATTAATTAAATCAATATCATCCTCGGGGGTATGGTATTGCGGATGTCCTCCGGTATGAAAACCAATGCAGGAAATCGAAGCCTTGTAAAACGAAACATGATCAGATCCTCCGACTTCACCTGCGTGAATGACAGGATTGAGTCCGCTGTTTTCTTTTAGTTTTTTCATGAGTTCAACACCATCAGGAAAAGTTCCTGCTCCGCCCATGTATATTTGCTTTTCATCGTTGAGTCTTCCTACCATATCCATATTCAGCATGACTTTTACAGCTTCTTTTTGAACGGGTAAATGGCTTACAAAATATTTAGAGCCTAACAATCCTTCTTCTTCTCCGCTAAACGAAACAAAAATGATGCTTCTTTTGGGTTTGGTTTTAGATTTTGAAACTTCTTCTAAAATACACAACAAAGCCGAAACTCCGGAAGCATTGTCATCTGCTCCGTTATGAATTGCCATAACATCCTTTTTCTTACTGCCCGATCCTTGTCCGCCCCATCCCCAATGATCATAATGCGCACCTATAACTATAAATTCATTTTTAAGATTTGGATCTGAACCTTCAAGATATCCTGCAACGTTTTGGGTTGTAACACTGTCCGGTTTCATTTTGTTTATTCCTTCTTTTACAAAAAGCTTAAACGATTGATCGTAGCTTCCGTTGAATTCTTTTAATCCGTATTTTTTAAAATATTTCTTAATGTAAGCTGCTGCTTCTTTATTCCCTTTTGTACCGGGAAAACGCCCCTCCATTTTATCAGAAGAAAGGTATTTGTCGTGTTTGTAAAATGTTTTGGCAGTACTACTATTCTGGGCATTTATAGTTGTATTGCATACTAGTATACCAATGAAAAACAGCTTAAATTTTAGATTTTGAAACGATTGCATTATTTGAATATCAAATGGATTAATTATTAGGTTGCGTATTATGGCTGCAAAGTTAGAGGTTCGGTTTTTTAGATCGAAATGTGATTAGCATAAATTAGAATTTTAAAATCCTTATTTGTTATTCAATTGAAATACTACATGTTTAATGTTCTTCCTGTTATAAGTATACAATACATGAATTTTATGATCAGAAGTTTCAATAATGGCCGGGTAACTAAATTCGCCTTCTTTTTGGTTTTCCAGATCAAATAATTTCTTCCAGTTTACACCATCTTTCGAATATTCTACATCTAATACATTTCGGCCATTGAACCAGTCTTTTCCTTGCGGCAGCGGATTATTGACCAGTAAAAAAGATTTTCCGGACAATGTTACCGCATCAATTCCGGAGTTAGAGTTTACAACATTAATACTGTCGGTACGCTGCCAGGTATTTCCATTATCGTTAGACCAGCTCGCAATTAATTTGTTGTGTTTGCTTCTGGACAACATCTGAATTTCGTGATTAGAATGAATAAGAAACGTGGGCTGAATAATATTAAACTCTTTTTTATCATCGATCTCAATTTTTGCCCAGGTATCAGTTGCTTCAGTATATTTTTCTACATGAACTCTCCATTTATTATCATCGACGCTTTCGGTACTGCTTCCGCATAAAATAACGCCGGGAATTGTTTCTACAGGTTTGTTTCTAACAGGCCCAAGTATTCCTTTAGGCAAATATTTGGGAGCGCTCCATGTATTTCCGTTATCTTCTGACACAATCATAGCCCCAAACCATTCTCTTGGATTTTTTCCCACTTTATAAAACAAATATAAATGCTGGTTTTTACTTTTAAATAAAACCGGGTTCCAGCAAGGCAAGATGTCTTTTTGAGTGATTAAAGGTTTTATCAGGTTTTTGGGCACAGACCACTTTCTATTTTTATAAACAGAAAAATAAATACCAACATCTTTAGCCCCTTCGTACTTTCCTCCAAACCATGCTGCCATGAGTTTACCGGGTTCCGGTTCTACTAATGTTGCTGCATGACTGTTAACAGTAACGGGCTGATCTGTAATAAAATTTCGGGTGATATGAATTGCTTTGGGACCTTTCTTTAATGATGCGCAGGAAATACAAGCCAGCAATACTAACAGTAATGGGTAATTAGATTTTGAAATCATTGCAAATTGTAAAAATTAATAAACAGAACAAATTACTTTTTATTTAAACCTGCTTTATGTCCAATAATGGCATAGAATAAAATAAATGCATAACATGGCAATAAAATCCAATATCCTTCTGTAGTCGCTTTTGCAGTTGCTGTAACCTCATTTATACCATTCGCCAGCATATCTGCTTTGTTTATATCTACAAATTTTCCGTATAACGGAGGAATTATTGCACCGCCTGAAATAGCCATAATCAATAATGCAGAAGCCGTTTTGGTGAATTTACGCAATCCTTTTAGGGTTAAAGGCCATATTGCTGGCCAAACCAAAGCATTGGCAATTCCTAAAGCTGCAACGAATAAAACAGAAGTAAATCCGGTTGACGCTACAATACAAAACGAAAGTAAAATTCCTAAAACGGCACTTGCCCGTAATGCTAAAGCCTGACTAATGTATTTTGGAATTAAAAATGCACCAACAGCATAGGTTACGACCATTGCCAATAATGTAAATGTGGTGAAAAATTTAGCATCGCCAGCCGGAAAACCTAAAGCAATACCATACGCTATGATCGTATCTCCGGCAATAACCTCAACGCCCACATACATAAAAAGTGTTAAAACACCCAGCCATAAATGCGGAAACTGAAAAATGCTTGTTTTTGTGGTTTCGCCTTCTTTAGCTTCTTCAATAGGTTCTGCCTCAACATCCGGCAAAGGCGCTTTTCTAATTAATATTCCTAAAATAAATAAAACTACGGCCATTGTAATATAAGGCGTTACCACACTATCTGCCATAGTATCTAATAATCTGGCTTTTTCTGCGGTACCGACTAAACTTAGTTTTTCTTTGATTTCATCTATTCCGGATAATAAAATAGATCCGAAGATTAGCGATCCCAAAGCTCCTGCTATTTTATTACAAATCCCCATAATCGAGATTCTCTTTGCAGCACTTTCAATGGGTCCTAAAATAGTAATATAAGGATTTGACGCTGTTTGCAATAAGGTCATTCCTGCGCCCTGGATAAATATTCCGGTTAAAAACATCCAGTATGTTCTGGCTTCGGCAGCAGGAATAAATATTAAGGCCCCAATACCCATTATGAATAAACCTAATGACATTCCTTTTTTATAGCCAATTTTTGCCAGGATATAAGAAGCCGGCAATGCCATTACCACAAAAGAAATATAAGATGCTGATGCTACCAGAAGGGATTGGGCAGAGGTTAATTCATTGATGGTTTTCATAAATGGAATTAAAGCGCCGTTGATCCAGGTTACAAATCCAAAAACAAAAAACAGACTGGCTATAATTAAAATTGGAATTAATGTATTTTTCTTCTCAGGAGAAGTTGATATTGTACTGTTAACCATAATTTTATATTTGATGATCTTTACTTTAATAATCGTAATTGTCATATAAAACAAAAGGAGAGTTACCTCTCCTTTTGCAATTTTTAAGTAACGAATCTCTTTATCTGTACTTATTTATTTTGTATCCCACCAAAGTTTTGTTCCTCCGGTATCCGGTCCTTTTAGTTTTGCGATTCCGTCTGTAACCGCATCTTTATTAGATGAGTATTCATTTGTTGTGTAGATAACTCTTTTCATTAAGCTTTTGCCTACACCGGCATCAACATTATCTGTATTAAGAATAGGGTAAATTACTTTTGCATCGCTTCTGCGTAAATCAGCCCATGACTCCCATGATTCCGGGAACAATGCCAAATACTTCTGAACCGCAATTTGTGTACGCTGATTCGCTACTGATGCAGACCATGCCACAGGAAGTTTAACCGGTACATCCAGTAATTCTGTCAAAGCAGGATAAGTAGTTACAATTTGAGGTACAACCGGTAATGTACTTCCGGCAATATAAGCATTTACGGTCGCAGCATCAGTGATTCCCCATTGTGCCATAGAAAGTCTGATACCTGTTTCATATAAGTTTTGAGCCGTTCCGCTCATATTCCATCCATTCAAAGCGCCTTCGGCTCTGCTTAAATAACACTCAGAAGCCATGAAAACCTCGATGTTTTTAGTTTCACTAATAGTTCCTGTAGAACCATTACCTAATACATTATCATTAAATGTAGAGAATTTAGTTGTTCCAAACTGATCTTGTAAACCACCTACAGGCTGTCCCTGATAACCTCCTGTTTCTATAGGAGAAAACCAAAGTGGCAATCTTGGGTCATTGTATCCTTTAAGAATACTTTCCATAGAAGCAGTCATAGTGTAACCCCATCCGTTTACAATCATATTTAAATTGTTTGGGGTAATGTTACTCACTTTAAAGTAAGCACTTTGATCGTTCGTTTCGATCACTCCTGCAGCAACTGCAGTTTCGGCCTGTGTTTTAGCTTTTGCCGGATCTATGTCAGAAATTCTCAATGCCAAACGTAATCTAAGACTGTTACCAAATCTTCTCCATTTGTCTGTACTTCCCTGATATATTCTATCATTAGGCTGCAATAAGCCCACTGTTGCAGAAGAACTGGCGCTTAATGTGGCATTTGATTCATCCAGCAATTTAAAGAAATCTGCATAGATAACTTCCTGGCTGTCGTAAGCTACTTTTTCTTTACCGTTTCCGGCTTCACTGTAAGGAATTGGTCCGTAAGCATCTGTCATTTGGTTGTACATGTATACTTTCCAGATTTTTAATACCGCAAGTGCCTGTTCATCTCCTGCCGCTGCTTTAATGGCATTGTTTAAAGCAGGAACAGCAACGGTGTAAAATCTTGTCCATCCACGAGATTCGAAACCACTAAAGTCATTTCTTTCTGTACCATATCCACTGTTTAAATAGTGAATAAAAGTAGATGATAATATCCCTGTAGCAATACCCCAGGTTCCCTGATCATCTACACCTGGTGAAGAATAAGATCCGTTATGAATACCTGCATAAAGAGCAGATGCAAATGAAGGGCCCGCAAGACTTGCGTCTAATTGGTCTTCAGTAAGAGAGTTTGGATTTGTATTTATTTCATCAAAGTCTTTTGTACAACCTGATAAAACAGAAACCAGCGCTAAGGCAACTCCCAATGTTTTTATTTTAAAACTATATTTCATGATATCTTTTTATTTAATTAAAATCCAAATTTCACATTAACTCCATAATCTCTCGTAGAAGGAATGTTGAAAGATTCTATACCTTGTAAGTTTCCTGTACCTGCGCCTGCCTCAGGATCAAAATATTTAGCTTTGTTCACGAAGAAGAATAAATTTCTTCCTACCAGTGAGAAATCAATATTAGTAAAACCGGAAGTACCTAAGAAACGTTTTGGTAAAGAATATCCGAAAACAAGTTCTCTTAATCTAATGTTTGTAGCATCATAAATAAATGGTTCCGCTATAGGTGTTCTTTGTCCAACAGATGTCCAGTATTGTTCAGCAGTTACACTTGTGGTATTGGCTCTGTAAGTTCCGTCTCCGTTAGCCACAACACCATTAACAACAATTCCGCCTTCTCTTCCTGCCAATGTAATTTCGTTTACCCCTAAGCCTGCCTGTCTGGCTTGTGTATAAGAAATAACTTCTCCACCAATTCTAAAATCAACTAAGAAACTTAAAGAGAAGTTTTCGTATTTGAAATTATTTTTGAAACCTGCAGTCCAGTCCGGATTAAAGTTTCCTGCACGAACATCAAAACTATTTGTAGCAAGTGGCAAACCAGCTGCATTTACAATAATCTGACCGTCAGGAGATCTTTGAAAACCTTTGATGTATAAATCACCATATTCTCCTCCTTCAACAACTTTACTTCTTACCAATCTGCCTTCACCAAGTACCAATTCGTCTCTTCCGTCATAGATAGATTTTACTTTAGATTTGTATGTTGCAAAGTTTGTCGTAATATCCCATGAGAATTTTTCTGTCTGAACAGGAGTTGCTGTAAGCACAAGCTCATATCCTTTATTTTCAATTTCGCCACCATTCACAATTCTTCTTGAATAAGCAGAAGATTCAGGAGTATTGATATAGAAGATCTGATCTTTTGTATTTGTTTTGAAATAAGTAAAATCTAATCCTAAACGATTTTTAAAAAATCTAACGTCAGCACCAAACTCTACAGAACTTGACATCTCTGGTCTGATATTTGGGTTTGCAGCAGTCGTTTGTCCGTATAACATACCTCCGTTACCACCGATATATGATAATTGCGGACTTGTCTGATAAGGATCTGTATCATTACCTACTTTTGCATAAGAAGCCCTTACTTTTGCAAAACTGATTGCTTCCGGTAATGTTGCCATATCTGAGATTACGCCTGAAATACCTACAGAAGGATAAAAGAATGATCTGTTAGCAGCAGGTAAAGCTGATGACCAGTCATTTCTTCCTGTTATATCCAAAAATAAATAGTTTCTGTACGCAATTTGTCCAAATCCGTAAACAGAGTGAACTTGTTTTTCTGAAGCTGTAGAAGTCGACTGAATCGTTGATACATTCGCAAGAGAAAAATAATTTCTTTTACTTAAAACACCACCTGAACCTAAAGAAGAACTATTTTGCTGTAATGCATTCGCACCCGCATTAAGACCAATAGTAAAATCTCCGAATTTCTCATTGTAAGAAAGTAATGCATCAGTATTAAACTCGCTTACTGTTTCATAAGATTCGCTGTAAGACCCCAGGTTATTATTAAACTGGGCAGTAGCATACCTGTCTCTAACCACTTTATTGGTCATCTGGTCTAAACCAGTTCTCACTTGTAAACTTAATGTTTTTGTAAATTCATATTTAAGAGACGCTAAGCCAATGAATCTGTTTCTTTTATCCTTACGGGAATCATCACGCAACGCAGACCAATAAGGGTTTCCGCCCGGAGCTCCGGTTTCATCAAGAAAGTAGTTTTTTTGCAATTGTCCGGCTGCATCTGTATATTCAAAATCTTTGTAGTCATTATATTTAATACTACGAGGCAATAAATAAACCGATGTACCAATAGACTCTTCACCTGTTCTTAATAAGTTATCGATATTCTGAACAATGTAGTTTGTTTTTACATCCAATGATAATTTATCAGATAGTTTACTGGTCAGTCTTAAATTAACATTATGTCTGTCAAGAGCATTTCCGCCAACGATACCTTCAGCACGTGTATTGGTATAAGAGAAATATCCTTGTGCTTTTTCATTTCCTGTATTAATAGTCAATGTATTGGCTAAGTTATACCCTGTTTTAAAGAAATCCATAGCATTGTTTGGCTGTGGTGTATAACTTGAAGTTGCAGGACCAGAATAATTTGGATTACGAACCAATTGCCATGCTGAAACCTGGCTTCCGTCTAACTTTCCTCCCCAGCTTGAGCTTGAAGTTGGATTGTAAACGCCTTGAGCTCCCTGACCGTATTCATTTTGGAAATTGGTCAGATCGTAAGCTGATGAAGCCATAAAGTTCGATGATACTGAAACCGAAGTTTTACCGGCTTTACCTGATTTAGTCGTAATTACGATAACCCCATTACTCGCTCTGCTACCATAAAGAGCTGCTGCAGAAGGTCCTTTAAGAACGGTCATAGAAGCAATATCTTCAGGGTTAATGTTTGAGATACCATCAGGCTGTGTAGTTCCACCTGTATCAATATCCGGATTAGTAGTTGTTGTTCCGTTACTTATAGGTACACCATCTACTACGTACATCGGTTGGTTGTTACCGTTTAGAGACCTGTTACCCCTTAATGTGATTCTGGACGAACTTCCCACACCATTTGATGTTGTAGAAAAGTTAAGACCTGCAACTTTACCTGAAAGTGAGTTGGCAACGTTTAAGGATCTTGCTTCTGATAGTTCATCTACTGAAATGTTCTGGGCAGAATACGTAATCGCTTTTTTCTCTCTCTTGATACCCAGAGCGGTTACGACTACTTCTCCCAGTTGTTGTGTCGCTGCACCTAAAGCGGCATTAATTGTAGTTTGTGTTCCTACGGCTACCTCTTTTGGAGCAGAGCCAACGTAAGAAAAAATTAAAACTGCTGATTGATTTGGAACTGTTATACTGTACTTTCCATCAAAATCTGATGATGCACTTGTCTTTGTTCCTTTAACCACAACATTTGCTCCCGGAATCGGAATTCCGCTTGAAGCATCTGTTATCGTTCCTTTTACTGTAGTTTGTGCTTGTAAGCTTTGGAATGCAAACAAGCAAAACAGAAACAGTAATTTTAGTACGTCCTTAATCATATTAGTTGTTTTTTTAGAGTTAATAACATGTTAAACTTAAGAATACATTTTGTTAACAAAATATTATTTCGACAAATGACAATTTTGAAAAGGTGTTGGGTAAACTTTAACATTTAAAAACAAAAAAAGGGTTTGTTTTGTAATACAAACCCTCTTTTTTATCAAAACAAACTCTTAATTAAATCTAACCAATTTATCTTTTTTTCAAAACTATTCTTGGCTTAATACTTAAAACGATGAACATTTTATTCGTTTTTATTAAATTACTGCAAAACCTTAAAATTTGTTTTCTGCAAATCAACCGAGTTTCCTCCCACCATAATTTCAAAATCACCCGGTTCAACTACGTTTTTCATTTCACGATTCCAAAGTGATAATTCATCTGCAGTTAATGCAAATTCTACTTTTTTAGTTTCTCCTTTTTTGATAAATAATCGCTTAAAACCTTTTAATGTTTTTCTTGGAGTTGTTACACTGCTATACACATCCTTAATGTATAATTGTACTACTTCGTCTCCATCAAAATTTCCTGTATTCTTAACCTCAACACTTACTTTTAGTACTCCGTCAGGTTTAATTTCTTTTGAACTGATGGCAAGATTCGAATATTCAAAAGTGGTATAACTTAACCCGTAACCAAATGTATATAACGGATTTTCGCTTTCGCTGACATATCTATGTATTGCAGATGGCTTTTGGTTATAATATATAGGTAACTGTCCAACAGATTTAGGAACTGTAATAGGCAATCTTCCGCCCGGATTATAATTCCCGAACAACACATCGGCTACAGCCTTTCCTCCTGCCTCACCCGGAAACCAGCCTTCTATAAGAGCAGGAATATTTTCGCTGATCCAGTTTGTCGAAAGCGGACGTCCGTTTAATAATACGCAAACAACCGGAGTTCCTGTTTTCTGAATGGCTTCGATTAGTTCCTCCTGCATTCCGTGCAGATCTAAAGACGCTACATCTCTGTTTTCTTCAACCAGTTCGTTCGATTCTCCTAAAACTACAATCGCAACATCTGCTTTTTTAGCAATGTCTATGGCAGGCTGAAAGTTTACTTTTTCAAGATTCCAGCGCAGGTGTGCTCTGGCTCCCCAGCCGCCTTCCCACATTTCGATGCGGACTTTGTATTTTTTACCTGCTTCAATATTTTTTGGAGTGGTAACCATACTTGTTGCTCCTTTTGTCCAGTTGTCAATTACCAATTGATCGTCAACCCACATTCTGATTCCGTCATCAGAACTTAAACCTAACCAGCCGTCAAATGATTTGTCTGATTTTATATATCCTGTCCAACGAATTGAGAAGTCATCATCTGTAACACCATCACCCGGAGACCAAGGCCAATCGAATTCTAACTGATTATCAATACGGGTTAATGCCGGAGTTCCTTCTACATTTCTGTTATTAAAATACTCTCCTTTTAATCCGTTTTGGGATTCATCCGGGGTAAATAAATATTTCGACGGAATAATTTGTCCTTTTACAATTAAAGGAACACCTTCTTCATACAGTACATTAGTTTTGGCACCAACAACTTGTTTAACGCCTTCTAAAACGGTTGTTCCTACTTTATTTTTTACCGAATATCCTCCTAATCTTGACGCATCAGCATTTGGACCTATAACGGCAACTGTTTTTATATCTTTATTTAATGGCAGAATATTGTTTTCGTTTTTTAATAAAACAATCGATTTATGACCTGCTTCTAAAGCGATATCCTGATTTTCTTTGGAATGAAAACGTTCTTTGATTAAATTTTTATCGGTATACGGATTTTCGAATAAGCCCAACAAAAATTTAAGTCTTAAGACACCACCGGCAGCACGATCTATTTGTGCCATTGTTAGTTTTTTCTCATTTACCAGTTCAATAACACTTTGTTGCCAAAACTCATTTGTAAAATCATAAAACTGCATGTCTACTCCGGCAGCAACAGCTTCCCTGATACTTTCTTTAGGAGAGTCGGTAACATAATGTGTGGTTTGAAGGTATTTGATAGCTCCTAAATCTGATACCACAATTCCTTTAAAACCCCATTCTTTTCTTAATACATCTGTCAATAACCAGTGATTTGCCGCACAAGGAATTCCGTCTAACTCAGAGTAAGCACACATGGTTCCTAAAGCGCCGCCTTTTTGAAATGCCTTTTGAAATGATGGTAAAAAATCTTCGCGTGCTGTACGTTCCCCAACCAAAACGGGAGACGAATTTCCTCCTGCCTGCGGAATACCATGAACGGCAAAATGTTTTGGTTCAGCAATTATAGAACGATCTGATTTAAAATCATCGCCTTGCATCCCTTTAATCATTGCCGTACCAATTTCGCCAACTAAATAGACATCTTCACCAAAAGTCTCAGCAACTCTTCCCCAACGTGGTTCACGGCCTACGTCAAGATTTGGACCTAAACCAAAATGAACTCCGTGTGCTCTGGCTTCGGTACCAATAACTTTACCCACTTTATCCATTAAATTCGTATCCCAGGTTGCTCCTAGCCCAATATTCATTGGGAAAGCCGTACTTCCGTCATCTAAATAACCGTGAAGCATCTCGCACATAATAAGTGCGGGAATTCCCCATTTGTTCTTTTTAATAATCTCACTCTGAAGATCATTGATCATTTTTGCCGAACGCGGATAGATGTCGTGAATGGCGCCAATACCCAGATTACCAATTTTAAGATCTGATTTTGATTTAGAAAAATCTTCTTTGTCCTTAAAAAACTCACCTTTGTACATATCCATCTGGCGTACTTTTTCCTCAAGGCTCATTCTGCTCAATAAATCTGTTACTCTTTCTTCAACAGGTATTTTAGGATCCTGATACGGATATTTTTTCTGTGCTTCGGCCTGATTAAAAAAGCCTACAGCCAGTACAAAAATAAAGGCTGTTTTTTTCATTCTTAATTGTAACATAGTTGTGTTGTTTTTAATTTTGAATCACTTTCAGTTTTGTTCCATTCACAAAATCTTCGTGCGAAATAAAAAAGCTGTTAAGTGGTTTTCCGTTTATCTCAATCGAATTGATTTTTCCATCGTTATTGACTTGTCTTTCAATTACAATGCTTTCTTTTTTATAATATGCCGGATCTAGTTTGATCGTCACTCTGTGAAACATTGGTGTTGTAATCGTATAAATTGGATCTCCCGGCGATATTGGATAAATTCCCATCATAGAATACACTAACCAGGCCGACATTGTTCCGGTATCATCATTGCCCGGTAATCCTTTTGGTTTGTTCTGGAAATATTCCTTCACGAGTTTTTTAACCATTTTCTGGCTTTTCCATTCTTCGCCTTTTACATAATTAAACAAATACGGATAGGCAATATCCGGTTCATTTGCCATATCGAATTGTTTGCTGTCAAAAACTTTTTGCAATTGATCCGAGAACCCTTTTTCACCGCCCATTAATTTCATCAATCCTTTGATATCGTGTGGTACCATAAAAGCATATTGCCAGGCATTGCCTTCGATAAACCCCACATTTGTCTGAAAATTAGCTCCTGCTTCCGGATCAAAAGGTTCATACCATTTTCCGTTAGCAGTTCTTGGCCGAAGTAATTTTAAATCTTTGTCGTATAATTTTTGATAGGATAATGAACGCTTTGTAAATCGCTTGTAATCTTCTTTTTCTCCTAAGGCCTTCGCTAAAAGTGAAATCGCATAATCTGAAGTATTATATTCCAGCGTGGTAGAAACGGGTCCCGGATAATTAGTAGATAAATATCCTTTTTCGATATATTCTTTAAGTCCCGGACGTAACGGATTATTCTCAATCTGATCTGCCCCTTTTAACATGGCATAATATGCTTTGTAAATATCGAAATCCTGAATTCCCTTTAAGCACGCATCGACTATAACAATACTTGCCGGATCTCCTACCATTGTAAATGTTTCTGTTGAATTTAATTCCCATTTGGGCAGCCAGCCGTTTTCGTCATACATTTCCAACATGCTTTTTATCATATCAGATTGTTGCTTGGGATAAACTAAAGACGTTAACGGATGCATGTTTCGATACGTATCCCATAATGAAAACACCGTATAACGGGTACCATCGGTTTTTGCAATCTTAGTTCTTTTTATTACCGGATATTCTCCATTGACATCATTTAAAATATTGGGATGAATCAACGTGTGATATAATGCCGTGTAAAAAATCGTTTTATCGTCTTTTGAACCGCCTTCGACCATAATCTTGGAAAGTTCTTCGTTCCATTCGTCATAAGTGTCTTTATAAACCGCTTCGAACGATTTGTTTCCGGTTTCTTTTTCTAAGTTTTCGCGGGCGTTTGCAATACTTACATACGAGATGCCAATTTTAACCTCAACAGTTTCCTTCTTATCGAAGTGATATGTAAAATACGTTCCAATACTGTCGCCAACAACTGTTTTAATGGTATTGTCCATCATTCTGGTTTTGCCATTATATCCCATCCATTGGGCTTCGACACCTTCGTATTTTGGTGTTTTTTTCCAAACCCCAAATTTATTGGCCGGTTTAGAAAATTTCGCTACAAAATAAACCGGATAAGCCTCTTCCGGACTGTTATAACAAAAGGAACCTACAGAACGCATTCCTTCAATTTCTGTTGGCGATACCACTTTTACCATTGCGCCTTCTTCATTGGTTAAACCTAAACCCAGATTTAATAAAATATTAGATTGCCCTTTTGGGAAAGTAAATTTGCTTACGCCAACTCTTTTTGATGCTGTAAATTCTGCTTTTACTTTGTATTTGTCAATATCTACGCTGTAATACGCTGCTTTTGCGACTTCGTTTTGGTACGTTGAACCATATTTTAAATGATTGGTTTCTACAGTTCCCGTTGTTGGCATTAATAATAAAACCCCCAGTTCAGGGCAGCCAACACCACTTATATTAACCTGACTAAATCCGGTTAAAAAACTATTTTCATTTACATAAGGGTTAGAAAGCCATTGACTGTCTTTTTCTAATTTATTTTGTTTCCCCGCAACGTTAAACGGACTAATACTGGCCATTCCTCTTGGTGCAATTGGTCCCGGAAAAGTAGCTCCGTAATTTGAAGTTCCGATAAACGGATTTACAAAATCTGCGGGTTCCTGTGCAAAAATAATTATGCTAAAAAACAGCATGTACAAAATACATGCTGTTTGTATGGTTATCCTTTTATTTAAAAACATAATCTTTCTATCTGTTAATAGCTTCAATTTTTAAAGTCCACGCTTCTTTACATGGTAAATTTTTTCTTAGGCTTTCGGGAATTGTAACTTTAAATCCTGTTGCTTCTTTTGTCCATTTTAATGAAGTTTTAGAACCTAACATCGTGATTTTTGTTCCTTTTTTTGGATTGATTGATTTGACTACAACTTCTGCAGAAATTTTATCTTCTCCTTGTTTTGCTAAATAAAACAAGAATACATTTCCGGCTTTATTTTGCGTCATGCAAATATTATTTTCCTTAAAAGGTTCAATTGGTTTTGTATCATAAATTGCCGTACTGTTTACTTTCATCCAGTCGGCGTAAGCTGCCAGTAAATCATAAGCGCCTTGTTGCCATTCTCCTTCGGGACTTGGCGCAATATTCAATAATAAATTTCCGCCTTTTGCCACAACGTCAACCAGCATATGAATTCCTTCTCTGCCTGTTAAGTACTTTGCATCCGGAGTATAAGACCATCCGCCGCCGGATGTAATACAAGATTCCCAAGGATAAGGCAATGTTTTTTCAGGAACACGGTTTTCAGGTGTCAGGTAGTTTTGGTTTTTACCATGAACCGCTCTGTCTACTACAATTAATCCCGGTTGTTTCTGGCGTGCTTTTATTACCAGTTCATCCATTTTAGGATCTTGCTCTACAACTCTGTGTTTGATGAAACCATTTTTAGATTCGTTTTCTGCAAATTTCTCTTCGTAGTTTTCTTTGATGTTTTGCTGGTCTCTTTTTCTAACCCAACCACCATCTAACCATAAAATATCAACTTTACCGTAATTGGTCAGGATTTCAAGGATTTGATTGTGTGTGAAATCAACATATTTCTGCCATTTTTCAGGATATAATGTCGGATCATAGTTTACGTTTCTGTCGAAAGGAGGAAAATAAGGATCCCAGTAATTTTCGTTGTGCCAGTCCGGTTTAGAGAAATAGGCTCCTGTTGAAATGTTTTCGGCTCTAAAAGCGGTAAAAACTTCTTTCAGAATATCTGCTTTTGGATTAACGCTGAAAGGACAAGCTGCATCGGTTACCTTATAATCAGAATATTTGGTATCATACATATTAAATCCGTCATGGTGTTTTGTAGTGAAAACCATGTATTTCATTCCTGCTGCTTTTGCTGCTTTTGCCCATTTTACAGGATCAAATTTGGTTGGATTAAATGTTTTTTTCAATCCTTCATACTCTTTTACATACGCATTATAATTGCCCGGATTGCTTCCTTTTTTACGTTCACACCATCCATAATCTTCAGGGCATATCGACCATGATTCTACAATTCCCCATTGGCTGTATGTTCCCCAGTGCATTAACAATCCAAATTTTTTGCCTTGCCATTGTTCTAAATTTTTCAACACTAACGGATCCGTTTCCGGTACATAGCGTTCATCTTCATAAATGGCCTGCGAAAACATCTGGACTGAAAATAATATTGCGATTATGAATATTCCTCTTTTCATCTTTACTCTATTTTATGGTTTGTATTTTGTTTTTTGTTTAGTTCACTAAAATTTCATCCACAAACAACCATGAAGATTCCCCTTTAGGACTTTTCTTCAGGTTGGTTGCGATTACTTTTACAAATCTGGTATTGTTTTTTACAAAATTGATTTTAAAATCTTTTAATTCAGATGTTACATTCACAGCATAAGGCCGCGATACTTTAGCTACTTCTTTATAATTAATACCATCGTTTGATACCAGAACTTTTATTTGTGTTGGAAAGAAAACGCCCGCTCCCTGACTTTCTAAAGTTCCAACAGTAACTTGCTCTATACTTTGCTGTGATTCAAGATCAATAACCATCTCCATATCATTCACCAGCCACGCTTGCCATTGACCGTCATGAAAATTCTTAGAACCGCGAATCGTGTTTACCATCGTAAAAGGACCATCTCCTTTATAATTCTGGTTATAAGGCGTTAAATAACTTACTTTATGTGCTACTGCTTTATGAAATATTATAGTGTCAGTAAATGTTTTTCCTACTGGTTTAACGTTTTGAAACAAAGAAGCTTTGATCACAGTTGTTTCTGTAAATTGAATTGGACTGGTATATTTTACAGCATTATGATCGATACTTTTGTTGCCCAAAACATAACGGATGTCCGGATTTGGAAATTCATTTTTCAGCGTTACATTAATTTGCTTTTTAATCAAATCTGCGCTTGAAGAAGCGGTAACCAAATAAGCGCTTTTGGCATAATTAATTCCCAAATAATCATATCGTGTTAATAATGAAGCTAATCTTGTTGTAAAGTCATTCCAATTACGGCTTTCTTTTGTACTCCATAAAACTTCGGATAAAGCGGCTAATCTCGGGAAAATCATATATTCTGAATCTTTTGGTCCCGGTAAATATTCTGCCCATAAATTGGCCTGTCCGCCTAATACATGCGTAGCTTCCTGAGGTGTCATTGTTGATACCACTGGATCAAATTTATACACTTCACTTAGCGGATTATAAGCATCAAAAGCAACTGGTTCTTCGTTTTGCGGTCCCTGATAAAAATTAAAATAGCAAGGAGATTCCGGGGTCATAATAACATCATGCCCTTGTTTTGCTGCATCGATTCCGCCCTGAGTTCCTCTCCAGCTCATAACTGTTGCTTCAGGAGCAAGACCACCTTCTAATATTTCATCCCAGCCAATGATTTTTTTGCCTTTAGAATTGATATATTTCTCCATTCTTTTTACAAAATAACTTTGCAATTCGTGGGTATTTTTCAATCCATTATCTTTCATTCTTTTTTGGCAGTCCGGGCATTTTTCCCAGTTCGTTTTTGTCGCTTCATCTCCGCCAATATGAATGTATTTGGAAGGAAAAATGGTAATAATTTCATCAATTACATGCTGCAAAAACTCAAAAGTAGATTCTTTTCCTGCACAATAAATATCTGTAATAGGCCATAATCCGCCTGACGGAACGCCAATACGCTGGTTAAAACAAGCCAGTTCCGGATACGCTGCAATGGCAGAACTTACGTGTGCCGGCATTTCGATCTCAGGAATTATTTCGATGTTTTTGGCTGCGGCATATTGTACAATTTCTTTTAATTCTTCTTGTGTTAAAAATCCGCCGTAAGTTCCTTTTTCATCCGGGTTTACAGTAAGTCTCGCATTCCAGGCTACATTTTCCTGATCCACTCTCCATGCTCCGACTTCGGTTAATTTTGGGTATTTTTTAATTTCAATTCTCCAGCCCTGATCGTCAACCAAATGCAAATGCAAAACGTTCATTTTATGCATTGCCAAACGATCTATGGTTTCCATGACATAATTTTTGTCGAAAAAATGACGTGATAAATCAAGCATTAAACCTCTCCATTGAAAACGTGGTTCATCGGTAATCGTAACATTCGGAATCTGCCATTTTTCAGTTGTAACGGCAAATTTGCTTTCTATCGCAACCGGAAGCAATTGCCTGATGGTTTCTAATCCGTAGATAAAACCGGCATTTTCTTTTGCAGTAACCGTGATCGTATTATTGATTACTTCTACTTTATAGGCTTCTTTATGAAAGTTTGGATCAACTTTAAACTGAATAAAATTTTTCTGAGGCGCTTTTGCTCCTAAAACCGGACGCCAGCCTGCGGCCTTTTCGAATTTGTTTATTAAAGCATTCGAAATATCTTTTTGAAAATCTGTATTGGCAACAAAAACGGTGTTTTTAGAAAACTCAAAAGTTCCGGTTTGTACAATCAATTGATTGGGTTTCGGAATAATCTGAATATCCTTTTCTGTATATATTTTCTGACTATAACCTGAGCTTAAAACAGTTAGAAAGATTATGACAAGTAAAGATTTTAATCTCTTCATTATAAATTATTTTAAAGATGGTGTAATTTTAAATTGATACTGATAGTTTTTGTCTCTTAACAGGTATTTCTCCATGGGCCAGGCTTGCCAGCTGTCTATTCCTCCAACTCCCATTTGTTTGTAATCAATTTTTAAACTTGTTAAATCTCTTTCTTTCAATTCGGCAGCGTGTCTTTGGTCTTTTTGCAATCCGTCGTCTAAATCTTCATTTAGATAATGCAAAGCCGTAACCGCCAATAAACTGTCTGATGTAACTGTTAATTTCAACTTATCACCGGCTAATTCTAAAAAGCGGACATCTGTTTTATTTCCGGTTTCCTGCGGACGGATGTACGGATAATATTGTTCTGAAACGGTTTGTGTATAAAGGCCAACCTTTGAACTGTAATTCCTGTCGATATAATTTTCGTGTGGTCCTCTTCCGTAATACGTCATATTGCTAAAATCCTTCGGAACAATTATTTCCATTCCAAATCTTGGCAAAATGGGCTGTTCTTTGTTTTTATCCATATTCAATTGTTCTTTTACGCTTAATTCACCGTTGCTGTTAAACTCATAATTCAGTTCTAAAGTCGAATTAACCTGCGGCAAATTATACGTTGCTTTTACTACAATTTTATTGTCTTTTGTCGAAGCAAATGTCCAGTTTAGTAAAGTTGGATTTTCTGTTGCATTTTTCCAGGCTACTAAATTTACCTGAAAATTAGCCCCAAAATCATTATCGTTGGGTGTTCTCCAAAGATTTGGACGCAATTGATAACCGCTTTTTATAATTGGCTGGTTATTGAATGAATATCCATTTATGAATCCTGTCTTTTTATCGAAAGCAATTTCGGCTTTATCGCTTTTAAAAACAGTTACATTTTCTTTTTTCTCTACCATTATTTTTGAAGCACCTTCGATTTTAATGTCATTTTTCCAGGTTCCTTTATACGCCAGTTGTTCTGTTGCCATTTCGAAACCTTTTGGTAAAAGCGGTTCGTCTTGTTTTAACTGATAACTTATATTTATAAAAGCTTCCTGAAATTTTTTGTCACCTAATTTAATGGGCAATGTATAGGTTTTCGACTGGTTTGGATCTATTGCCAAATAATCGATAACGCCTGTATCTTGGGTAACTCCGTCCAGAATTAATTGCCAGTGCAAGGTCACATTACTTAAATCCTTAAACGAAAATTCATTATACACTTTTATTGTTGCTGTTTCTTTGTTTTCCCATGAAGTCAGGATGTTTTGCAATACATTTCGCATTTCAAGCGCATGCGGATTCGGTTTTCTTTCTACCGTAAATACGCCGTTGTTCACGAAGTTGTTATCGCTTTTTACATCTTTAGGTCCAAAATCTCCTCCATACGCGAGAATTTTTGTTCCGTCAGGTTGTGTTTTATAAACCGACTGATCGATCATGTCCCAAATAAATCCTCCCTGAAAATTTGGATATTTACGAATCACATCCCAGTAATCCTTGAAATTCCCCATCGAATTCCCCATGGCATGTGCATATTCGCACTGAATGTAAGGTCTTGAAGGATTTGGGTTTGCCAGAATATATTCTTCCATTTTATTTGGTGAACTGTACATTGGATCAATAATATCAGAATCCCATTCGAATTTTAAATCCTTTCCGTCCCAGGCTCCTGCAGTGGCTCTTTCGTACTGGATTGGTCTTGATTTATCACGGTTTTTAATCCATAAATACCCTCTGTAAAAGTTATAACCATTACCTGCTTCGTTCCCCATACTCCAGATAATTACCGAAGTATGATTTTTATCTCTTTCGATCATACGCTGCATACGCTGAATGTGCGATAACTCCCAATCCGGTTTATTGCCCAGTGTTTTGGTAATATCGTAACCCATTCCGTGTGATTCTATATTGGCTTCATCCACCACATAAATTCCGTACTTATCACATAATTCATAGAAATATTCATCGTTTGGATAATGCGACATTCTTACCGCATTGAGATTAAATTCTTTCATCAATTTAATATCCTGTTCCATTCGTTCTCTTGAAATCGTTTGTCCTGTCACCGGATCAACCTCATGACGGTTAACTCCTTTTATATAAATTGCTTTTCCGTTTACTAAAAGTTGTCCGCCTTTGATTTCTACTTTTCTAAAACCAACATTCTGATGGATTACCTCAACAATACTTCCTTTTTTATCTTTTAAAAGAAAATTGATCTGATACAAATTCGGGATTTCAGCACTCCATTTTTTCGGATTGCTGACAGCAAAATCAAAAATTTGTTTTTCGCTTAAAGCGGAAATAACTTTAGAAGTAACGATCTTGTCTCCGTCTTTTAACTGAACCTCTAATGAATAATTATCTTTTTTATTTAGATCCGAAAATTCAGTTGAGATTTTTAAAGTTCCGTTTACATAATTTGCGTCTAAATCCGGAATGATTTCATAATCTTTAAGATGTGTTTTGTTTCTCGCAACCAAATAAGAATCTCTGGTGATTCCGCTCATTCTCCACATGTCCTGACATTCCAGATACGAGCCGTCATTCCATTTCATAACCTGGAAAACGATGCTGTTTTTTCCGGTTTTTACATATTTATTTAAGTTGAATTCAGATGGCAGTTTTCCGTCTTCGCCATATCCTACATAAACACCGTTTACCCAAACCGTAAGATTTGATTTTGCGGTACCAATATGAAGAAAAATATCTTTTCCTTCCCATGATTTATCGATTGTAATTTCTTTCCTGTAAACTCCTGTCGGATTGTATTTTGTGGGTACAAATGGTGGATTTGGTGCCATTAAATAATCAAAATCATACGTTGTATTGACATAAACAGGATATCCGTAACCGTTTACATCCCAGCTTGCCGGAATTTTAAAATTATCCCAGGAGGAATCATTAAAATTACTTTTCTCGAAATCTTTTGGAAGAGCACTTGGACTGTCAACATATTTAAATTTCCATGCTCCGTTAATGTCAAGGTAATTTTTAGATTTTCTCCATTCGTTTTTGTTTGCTAATGTTTCATTTTCAAAAACATAATACGAAGCGTGCATGGGTTCTCTATTCTCTTCGTTGATTTTTTCGTTTTGCCAATATGGAACTTTTTCCTGTGCCTGACCTGAAAATATCGAAGTGATGAGTAATGATACTATGGATATTGTTTTTTTCATTCTTTGTTTTTTTATTCTCTGTGTGCTGCTTGCTATATGTGTTTTGTTATCCCGATTTCTAAAGCAAAATGTTTATTTTAGGAGCTAATCCCGCTATCCGTTTCAATCTTTTGTTCCATTTCATTACACAAAAGGATTTCCACTTCTATCGGGGCTAGGAAAATCGTCGCTTAGTTTGTCATTTCGAGGAACGAGAAATCTTCGCAAGAAACTCTGCAAAGTGTTTCCTAAATTGTCGAGCTACTTGCGAAGATTTCTCGTTCCTCGAAATGACAATATTGCGTTTACTTTGAGTGTCAATCTTTGTCGAGTTTCGTGTGCGATTTCTCGTTCCTCGAAATGACAAAAAATGCGGATAATGCTATTATTTATCCCACGACATTTTAAATTTTGCATCTTCCATTCTGTGTCCTTTTTCATCATCCGAAACGGCATAATTAAATCCTGATCTAAGACTATAACCTGCGTATTCTCCGTTTTTATTTAAGGCTATAAAACCAACCTGCAGGTACTCCATGTCTTTATGGTTTTTGTGTTTGTTATAAATACGTTCTGTAATTTCTTTACAGGCATCGTAAGGTGATTTTCCCTGACGCATTAATTCGACCACCATCGCGCTTCCCGCTGTTCTGATAACCGCTTCACCCAAGCCTGTTGCTGCTGCTGCCCCAACTTCGTTATCCAGAAAAAGACCCGCGCCGATGATTGGGGAGTCACCGACGCGACCGTGCATTTTCCAGGCGGCTCCACTTGTGGTACAGCCACCCGAAAGATTGCCGTCTTGATCTAACATTAGCATGCTTATGGTATCGTGATTTTCTATATTAATAACGGGTTTGTATTTTGAATCTTCCAGCCATTTTTTCCAGTCTTTTTCAGATTCCGGAGTCAATAGATTTTCTTCTTTAAAACCTTCTGATAAGGCAAATTGCAAAGCGCCTTGCCCTGCCAGCATAACGTGAGGTGTTTTTTGAAGTACTAGCTTTGCAACCGAAATGGGATGCATAATACCCTGCAGAAAACAAACTGAACCACAATTACTGTTATGATCCATAATACAGGCATCCAGAGTTACCTTTCCTTCGCGATCCGGATATCCTCCATAACCAACACTGCGGACATTCGGATCTGCTTCAGGAATTTTCATTCCGGCTTCGATTGCATCAAGGGCTGGTTTTCCTGCTTTTAATTGTTTCCAGCTTTCCTGGTTTGCAGGTAAACCATGATTCCAGGTCGAAATGATAACAGGCTTTTTTTGTTTTTTTGAAAGAAATTCGAATGGTTCTTCTTTTTTCTCTTCCTGATTTTTTGCAAATCCGCTATAGCCCAAAACAGAACTTATTGCAAGTGTTCCTAAAGTTGTTTTTTTTATAAAGTCTCTTCTGTTTGACATATTACTTCTTTTAATAGATCGGGAAAATATTATTTTAAACTTGCTTTTGTTTCTTTAATGGTTTTCAAATTACTGTCTGTCAAAGCATTTCCGTCGAAGAAAGAAACACCAACTGCTCCGTTTTCTTTAGCCAGCAAAATAGCTTCTTTCAGCTCTTTGTCATTTTTTAATCCCGGAATATAAATTCCTGTATTGATTTTTGTTTTTTTATCTTCTAGATCCGCAACACCTTGTTTTGTAGCGTAACCTACCCAGTCAATCTCTTCGTTATAAAAACTGTGGTAAATCATAGGATATACTTCATCAATATTCCATTTGTCCCAGCGCTGGCGTACCATATGATCTGCCATTTCAGGATAAGGAAATACTGCTGCCGTTAGATCTTTATTGTGTTTGTGGGCAATTTTATACGCATCATCAACAACAGCTTTTATGGCATTTAACCTAAAGTTTTTCCACTCCATATCGATAGCAGTGTTGTGATTTGTCTTTGGGTTTTTATGATGTATTTTTTCAAAGGCTTTTACACATTCATCACAATAGCAAAAATCGAATTGAGGCAATTCTGTGTCCTGAACCAAATTGTATTTGGGCAATAAACTGATGGGTAAAAAGATGTCCGGGAAACGGATGTAATCTAAGTGTACACTCTGGACTCCCTCTACTTTTGCCAGTTCTTCAACTAAGGTTAAAACATGTTCTCTGGATTCTTTTCTGGTTGGGCATAACCATTGGTAATAATCTACATACGGGCGATTGTCAAAGCAGGATTTTCCTTCTTTACTTACCTGATACCAATCCGGATGTTGCAACGCAATCGGGTCATCAGGTCTGTTCATTGCCATAATCCAGGCGTGAACCTTTAGTCCTTCCTTGGTCGCTAAAGGCACTAATCTTTTTAGAAGTTGCGGATCTGTTTTGGTATTGATTAATACTTCATCGATTCCGCCATCTTTGTATTTTTTAAACTCTTTTGCATAATCTGCATCTGATTTTTTGGGATCTGCGGTGGTCCAGACTCCAAATTTAAAATTGGTTTGTTCTTCTTTTTTGGCACAGGAAAAAATAGCAAATGCCCATAAAAGAAGTAATAGTTTTGATAGTTTCATAGTGGCTTATTTTTGTATTATTTTACCATCCTGCCTGATAATAAAGGTTTGATTAGAAAATGGGCTTTTTATCGAAATGTTATATCCTGAGACATGATTTTCTAATACGGGTTTTATAATTTTACCTTCAACACTCATTGTTTCTTTTGTAAGGTTTGCGATAGATTTTGCCCAAACCTTATTTTTTTGAAAATATTCTTTTTGAAATCTGTATAAGTTATAAAGCTCCCATTTTACTTTTTCGTCCTGCGGAATTGTAAAGCTGTCTTTTCCTTCTTTGGAAGAAAAATAAACATACCCCCATTTCTCCGGTTCATGCATATTGATGACTCCCATTGGCGACCAAACCCAATTGTATTCCGGCAAAAACTTTCCGTCATCATCTTTCTTTCGTTCGTAATTTCCGTTTGTAATGCTATGCTGCCAATTTACCCTCGAGAAATTGACGCGCCAAAATTTATTTACGGGCACATTTTTGTCAAAATAAGACGTTTTATAAGATGCCCAGGGAATCGCCATTTCTAATACCCAACCTTCATCTGTATCGTTGGGGTTGTTTAGCGTTCCGTTGATTTTTACCGCAGACTTCAGACCCGGAATATTCCAGTCGTTTAAAACAACATTGTCATTTTCTCTGTAAGGTTTTGACAGAAACAGATCCCAGGCTGTATTTAAAGCATTAATTTCTAATTCATAATAGTTAAAAGTGTCGCTGTCAGGATCTATAAAAACTTCAAAATCGTTGTTGTAAAAGATAATGGTGTCACGCTGTTTTAAATTTGCCCAAACATGCGGTTCTTCAATTTTTGCTAAAATATAAAAATTGGTTTCATCCCAGAGCATTTTAACTTTTGTTGCATATTTTGGTTTTACATTATTTTCTATGTCTTCAAAAAGATCAGTCCAGTTTACTTTATTCCATGAAGCATCATTTTCTTCTCCATCGATTACAATTGGACTTGTAGTTTTAGCCGCTACATAGGTTTTAGGAATAATGCTATTTTTCGATTGTGAATATCCACTAACCGAAAGAAAACCTAAAATCAATATTAATCTTTTTAATTTTAAACGCATGTTTTTTCTATAAACTATTATCTTTTGTAAACTGTATCACTTCACTTAATTTACCAAATGCCATAGCTACAACAGTATCTGCCGCACCATAATAAACGGCTAATTTGTCTTCTTCAATATTATGCAAAGCAGCACATGGAAAAACTACATTGGGTACATCTCCTACCATTTCATAAAGTTCAGCAGGTCCTAATAAATAAGGCTGTGTTCTGTATTTTACCTGATCCGGTGCATCTGTATCTAAAATAGCTGCTCCCATTGCATAACGAAAACCGTTACAGGTATTGATAACTCCGTGGTATAACATTAACCAGCCTTCATTAGTAAGGATCGGGATTGGTCCTGCTCCTACTTTGGTACATTGCCACGCACTTTGTTCAAAGGGAGATGGTTTCATGACCAAACGGTGTTCTCCCCAATATTTCATATCCGGGCTGTAACTGATCCAGATATCTCCAAAAGGCGTATGACCGTTATCGCTTGGACGGCTTAACATGGCATATTTTCCGTTTATTTTCTGTGGGAACAAAACACCATTTCTGTTGAACGGTAAAAAGGCATTTTCGCACTGAAAAAATTCTTTGAAGTCAAAAGTATATCCAATACCAATTGTTGGTCCGTTATATCCGTTACACCATGTAATCCAGTAACGATCTTCGATAAAAACTACACGTGGATCATACTTATAAGCTGATTCGATCATTTCAGTATTACCGGATTGCATGACGATTGGCTCATGATTAATGTCCCAATCGATTCCGTTTTTACTGAAACCGGCAAAAATATTCATTTGTACCGCTTTGTTATCACATCTGAAAACACCTGCATATCCGTCTTCAAAAGGAACTACAGCACTATTAAAAATACTGTTTGACGATGGAATTGCATATCTGTCGATAATCGGATTTTCAGAATATCTCCACATTACGTCGTTGCTGTTTTCGGGTTTGTCTTGCCAGGGAATTGTACTCATGATATTTTTGTTTTTTTTATAGTTTGTTTTTTTGTTTTTGTATCAGCTTTTTCAAAACTGTTATCCTTGTTTTTAAACACATAGAAACATAGCTTTTAGAAACCTAAAAAGGCGTTTCACTTTATTTAAACACACATAGCTATGTGTGAGAAACTAGTTTCTTTTATATTCTTTTTCAACACATTTGAAATCTATGTTGCTATGTGTTTAAAATTTTCGTCCTGTGAGCTTTGTCAAAGTTTAAAACTTTGACAAAGTTTTATATTCTTGATACTCTGCGCAATCTTGTCATCCTGACGAAGGAAGGATCTCCGTAAATTGCTCCGCCTGGAAATTCTTCAATCTTTGTCGAGTTTCTCGCGGAGATTCCCCGTTCCTCGGAATGACAAACTGCACGCACTAAGTAATTATCTAATTGACTAATTATCTAATTGGCTAATCTTCTATTCTTCTAACTTTATCCAACCACGTAAATTTCAAAATTGTTGTTGTCGCTAAAAATACTATTAATGCTGTAATTGCTTTTGGATAATCTCTAATGATAAAAAATATCGGAAGCAAAATCATACTCGACTGCCAAACAATTCCGATGATGCAATTGAGCATATCTTTCCAGAAATCATTATTTTTTTCGAAAGTCTGATCTTCGATTTTTAATGTTTTATAAACCGGATTCCACCATCCCCAAGGCCTAACATTGGTGTAGAAAGATCTTAAAACTTCCATATCTGTTGGTTTGCTTAAAAATGTTCCTAAAAGACAACCTAAAATAGAAAAACCAAATATTATTGGGAACAGGTAAATTGCCTGAACTTGTGCTAAGTCGTATAGAAGCGATCCTTCAGACAAGCTTCCTTTGGCCTGACCTAAAGCAAATTGTAAAGACGCGACGACTAATCCGGCAAACATTCCCCAGAAATAACCCCAGCCGTTAAATCTCCACCAAATCCATTTTAGGAAGTTGGCGGCCACATAACCTCCGTACAAAGCACTGGTAATCCATAAGGTTAAGGAGTTAATAGAATCTGCAAAAAATCCCATAAAAACCCCTAAGCCAACGACAAGAAAAGAAGAAATCTGACTTACTTTTATATAATGCTGATTTGTAGCAACAGGTTTAAAGTATTTTTTATAGATATCATTTACAATATAAGCCGGTCCTGCATTTACGAAAGCGGAGAATCCGGACATAAATGCGGCTAGTAAACCTGCTAATAAAATCCCTTTTATCCCAACCGGAATATATAAATTAACCACTTTTGGCATTAGTAATTCTAAATCGGCTCCGGTTAAACCTGTATTGGCATTTAATTCCGGTGCTAAGTTTACTAAAGCAATTACGACAATTCCGGTAATTAATAAATATCTTGGGATGAATAAAATCAAGTTGGTGAAACCACTCATATACGCGGCTTCTTTTACTGATTTGGTCGAAAGAATTCTTTGCAAATCATAACTTGGTGTTGGTCCTGCAATACTGGCGAAGAAGCCTTTAAATAATGTCATTCCGATAAAAGCCCCAAACATTTTATATCCTTCTGAATCAATTAAATGGTTGAAAGTTTGAAATTTATCACTCCACTGGGTTTCAAATTGCCATCCGAAGAAAACATTTTTCCATTCTTCGGTAATAACCGAATTTATCTGAATATCGGTATAATTGATAAAAGCATAACCAGCTATTAAAACTCCGGCAATAATCATGATTAAATATTGTACTACTTCTGTTGCTACTACAGAAAACATTCCGCCTTTTACGGTATAAATCGTGGTTAAAAGTATAATGATCAAAGCATACGAACGCTCTGAAGTCAGGACAATTAAATCGCCATAATGTAATGTTAAATCCCAAGGCAGGATGATGGTTACGAATTTCCCGATTCCTTCAAAAAAGTAAGCGATAAAACCAATGGTCGAAATAATGGCAAAAATAGCCACAATAATGTGGGATGCTTTTCCGGCTCTGTCACTCCCAAAACGGGTTAAAATCCATTCAGAACCTGTCATTACTTTAGATCTTCTGATCCAGACGGCGAGAAACATCATGACAAAAATCTGATTCCAGATGGGCCAAAGCCACATAAACATAAAGCTTTTTACTCCGTATAAAAATAGTACTCCAATCATCCAGGAAGTCCCGGAAACATCAAACATTCCTGATCCGTTGCTTAAACCCAGGAAATACCATTTGATTGTTTTTCCGCCAAGGAAATAATCATCCAGTCCTTTTGATGCTTTTCTTGAAATCCAGATTCCTATTCCTACTGAGAGCAGAATATAGGCTACGATGATTGATACGTCAATGATATCCATTAATTTATGTTTATTTATTGGTTAGTTACTGGTTAGTTATTGTGTTTCTTATTTTTTTAATCCCCAGTTTTTATTGGGTTCTGCTCCCATTACAAAATGCAAAATTCCGCCTTGTACTATTTGTTTGTGTGAGATTGCTGTTTGGTTAAATTCAACTCCGTTTAAGGTTGCTGACTGGATATAAAAATTTTTGTCTGAAACATTTTGGGCTTCGATCACAAAGGTTTTTCCTCCTTCGAGATTGATGGTTGCTTTTTCGAAAATCGGACTTCCTATTTCGTATTCTCCTGAAGCCGGATTCATAGGATATAATCCCATTGAACTAAATACATACCAAGCCGACATTTGTCCGCAGTCTTCGTTTCCGCTTAAGCCGTTTGGTGTTGTGTTGTATTGTGTATCCAGGATATGACGTACCCAATATTGCGTTCTCCACGGCTGTCCTGCATGATTGAACATATAGGCAATATGATGACTTGGCTCATTACCATGTGCATATTGCCCAATTAATCCGGAAATATCTGCTGAAACATTGTTTCCAGTGATTTCTGAACTTTCGGTAAACAATTGTTCTAAACGTTTGGTAAAAACTTCATTACTTCCGTGCAACGAAATAAAATCTTCAACATTTTGTGGTACAAACCAGCTGTGCTGCCAGGCATTTCCCTCGGTATAATCGGTATGTTCTCTGTGGTTGGAATGTTTTGGATCGAAAGGTTCGTTCCAGGATTTCCCATCTTCAGATTTGCCTCTCATAAAACCTGTTTTCGGATCAAATAGATAACGATAGGCTTTAGATCGGTTTAGAAAAAATTGATAATCATCGTTTTTTCCTAAAGCTTTGGCCATTTGCGCCACGCACCAATCGTCATACGCATATTCTAAAGTTATGGTAACGGATTCATCTAATAAATTATACGGAATATAACCGTATTTTTTGTAGAAGTTTAGGCCACGTTCGTCCTGCATCATGGTGGTTTTCATGGCCTGATAAGCTTTTTCGGCATCAAAGCCTTTGATTCCTTTTTGGTAGGCGTCAACAATTACAGGAATGGAGTGATATCCTGTCATCGTATTGGTTTCATTGGCATAGAGTGTCCAGACCGGTAATATTTTTTTAGTATCGTAATAGGCTAACATTGAGTTTACAATGTCTGAAACTTTGTTCGGCGCCAATAATGTCAATAGAGGATTTTCTGCCCTAAAAGTATCCCATAGTGATAAGGTCGAGTAAGCGGTATAATCTTTTGCTGTAACAATCTGATCATCCTCTTTTCTAAACTGACCATTTTTATCACTATAGGTTACAGGGGCAACTTGGGCGTGGAACATCGCGGTATAGAAAATTGTTTTTAATGAATCTATTGGGGTCTGTACTTCTATTTTACTCAAAGCAGTATTCCATATAGTTGCTGCCTGAGATTTTGTAGTATCAAAAGTCGATTTTTCGTTATCCAAATTCTCTTTGGCATTCGACACACTTACTGATGATAAGGCGACTTTTATCAATAATTCATTGGTAGTGTTGGCTTCAAAAAATAATTGTGCTGCAGAGTTTTCTCCTTCGGCTTTATTGCCTTCAATTACTTGTTTATTAGCAAGTAATACAGATTCTGCAATGGGTTTTGAAAATTTGGCCACAAAAAATACTTTCTGATTTTTTGCCCATCCGGTACTAAATCGATATCCGCTTACGGTATATTGATCTTCGATTGTAAGTCCGGTTTTGAGCGTTTTATCCCAATTGATAGCAAAACCAAGATCGATAATTACGGATTGTTTATCGTTTTTGGCAAAGGTATATTTATGGAATGCTGTTCGTTGTGAAGAAGTTAATTCTACATTGATTTTAGGATCCTCAAGAAAAACCTGGTAAGAGCCCGGTGTTGCTTTTTCGTTAACATGACTATAAGATGATTTATAAGGTAATTGATCTCGTGAAGTTGTTTTTATTGTTAAATCGAGTTTTTTATTGGTTGGCATAAAGAGAATATCTGCCAGATCACCAATTCCTGTTCCGCTTAAATGTAAATGACTGAATCCGGCTACTATAGAATCTGAATAATGATATCCTGAGCACCAGTCCCAGTTCGAAATACCGTTATCCGGACTTACCTGCAACATCCCGAACGGAACGGTCGCTCCGGGATAAGTATGTCCATGTCCTCCGGTGCCGATAAAAGGATCTACGTGATTAACAAAAATATTTGCCTGACTACTATTTTTGTATGTCTTTATTTTACAACTTGCAATCAGAATTGCAAATAAAATCAGCAGCGTAAAATTCTTCATATAAAACAACCTTAATTTAACTTTAAATTTAAATAAATTAGATTTTTATTAAAACTAATTTAGACGGACGACGTATAAACTAAGATAAACATCAAAAAAAGTCACAAAACACATCATTATTATGAATTTCAATTCCAGCAAACTATATCGCATACCATTGCATTATCACATCCTTTTTTGGCTTACTTACTTTTTATTTAACACTTTTCGTTGGGGAAGCTATTTTAATGATTACCTGTATTCCTTAAAGACAAACTTATTGGGTTTTCCAATTCACATGACGTTATGTTATCTGAATATTTTGGTATTTATGCCGTATCTGGTGTATCGAAAAAAATATCTTTTGTATGTCCTGGCGGTTTTATCCTCGATATTTTTAATGGTAATTATAAAATTTAACCTTACCTATTTATTAATAACACATAATGTTTGGCCTGAAGGACCTGAAACAATCGATAAACTAACGCTTAATTATACGATCGATATGATGATGGGCGAACTTTATGTGATCACTTTTGTAACGGCAATCAAGATTACATTAGACTTTTTGAAGGAACAAAAAAGGGTAACGGATCTCGAAAAATCACAATTGGAAACGGAATTGCTTTTTCTGAAATCCCAAATTTCGCCGCATTTTTTCTTTAATACGCTGAACAATATTTATTCTTTATCTGTAGAAAAATCTAATAAAACCCCAAAAATTGTTCTTAAACTTTCTGAGTTAATGCGCTATATGCTGTATGATACAAAAAGTAAAAGACAGACTTTAGAAAATGAGATTCTTTGTATTCAGAATTACCTTGATTTGGAGCGAATTAGAAATGATGATCGATTAGAGGTTAATATGTCTATTTCCGGAGATATTCATGATAAGGAAATTTCTCCAATCATATTATTAACGTTCATTGAAAATGCATTTAAACACGGAGTAAACAAAAACACCGGAAAAGTCACTATTGATATCCAATTTAAGATCAAAGGTGATTTCCTTCATTTCACGATTTCAAACCCGATGGCAGAAATTACGCACCACAAAGACAATTTTAACAAGTCAAGTGGTATAGGCATTGAGAACGTTAAAAAAAGATTAGAGTTGGGTTATAATAAAAATGACTATAAGCTTTCTTTTAAGAATAAAAAGAATATTTTTGTCGTAAAGCTTGTGATTAAAGTAACCTAAAAACAACTTTTCTTCGTATATATATATATTTACCTGCTAAATTATTTTGCTCAAATAACTAAGACTATAGAAATGAAAATAAATTGTTTAATTATAGATGATGAGCCATTAGCAATTAATGTTATAAAAAATTATTTAGAGCCAATTGAAAATTTTGAGGTAATAAATACTTTTAGTAACCCGATTGAAGGTTTAAATTTTTTAAAAAACAATACGGTTGATGTAATCTTCCTTGACATTAATATGCCTGTTCTTGATGGTATTAATTTTATAAAAAGCCTGGAAAATCCTCCGATCCTTATTATTACGAGTGCCTACAGTCAGTTTGCCATAGAAACTTATGAACTGGATGTTTTAGATTATCTGGTAAAACCTATCGAGTTTCCAAGGTTAATGAAAACGCTGAATAAGATTAGCAAAAGACTCGAAAATAAAAACAATATTCCTCAGGAAAACAGCCCGGAAAGTCCTTTTATCTTTGTAAAAATCGACAAGAAAAGAATGAAGAAGATTTTCTTTAATGAAATTTTGGTCATCGAAAGCTTAAAAGATTATTTAAAAATAAATACGTTAACCGGCAAATATATTATTCATAGCACCTTATCTGATTTTACGGATTTATTACCGGAAAGAAATTTTTTAAGAATACACAGGTCTTATACAATTGCGATTGACAAGATTGATGCTGTTGAAGGAAATAGTATCGAAATTGAAGGTTTAAGATATGTTATTGGAAGATCTTATATTGATCATGTGAAGCAGAGGATTTTGAATTCTTCGATTTAGAAAGTTTGTCAGCCTGAGCGAAGTCGAAAACTTTTTTTTATTTAACACACCGTTTTTCATCCCGAGGAACGAGGGATCTATACAAGAAATTAACGAATTTATATTGTCGAACTGTTTGCTGAGACCCTTCGTTGCTCAGAGTAACAAGATTGAGTGATAATAAGCAAAAAAAATGCAGCCTAACCAGGGCTGCATTTTCAAAGTTGGTAACTAACCAAATAAACCACATGAAATAGTTTATTATATTTTAAAGATGTTACAATCTAGAAATAATATCGCTTAAAGGCTTCGATAGCGGAGTAGTCTGCTAATCCTAAAGCGTGATATTTTTCTGCTGTTAATCTGTTTCTGTCTTCTACTCTTACCCAGAATTCACGGCTGTCATCTCCCTGAAACATGACTCCGTCTTTTTGAGACTGGTGATAGAAAATGGCATGGCGTTTCTTCAGCACCTGATCAGGGCTCATTGGAACTGCCATTTCGATTTGGTAAGATTCCCATTCGTGCCATGCTCCTCTGTATAACCAAACCCAGCAATCATTCATATAGCTGTGGTGTTTTACTCTTTTTAATGCTTCAAATAAGCTATCAAGACAAACTTTGTGTGTTCCGTGCGGATCTGCTAAATCTCCGGCTGCATAAATCTGGTGTGGTTTTATCCTTTCGATAATATCACACATAATTTGTATATCAGCTTCTCCAAGGTTATTTTTCTTAACTGTTCCAGTTTCATAAAATGGTAAATCTAAAAAGTTAACATTTGAATCGGGCACGCCTAAATATCGGGTCGCTGCAACAGATTCACTTCTTCTAATTAATCCTTTTAATTTTCTGACTTCTAATGAATCTATATCATTGGCTTTTTTATTCTTTAAAAAGTTAATGATATTTTCTGATTCTGTAGAATTTGCATTTAATGCTTTTAATATTTCGGCAAATTTTAAAGCTTCTTCATTCGAAACTGCAATATTTCCAGAGGTTTGATAGGCAATATGCACCTCATGTCCTTGTTCTACAAGTCGGTCAAAAGTTCCTCCCATCGAAATAACATCATCATCCGGATGCGGACTAAAAATGATAATTCTTTTTCTTTCAGGGGTAGCACGTTCCGGTCTGTAAGTATCGTCTGCATTTGGTTTTCCACCCGGCCAGCCTGTAATGGTTTGCTGCATTTTATTAAACATTTTTATGTTCAAATCATAGGCAGTTCCTTCTTCTGTTAAAAGACTTGACATTCCGTTATCGTTATAATCCTTATCGGTTAATTTAAGAAAAGGTTTTTTGGTCAGTTCACTTAACCATGCAACGGCTTTCAGTTTTAATTCTTCGGTCCAGATCACCGATTTAACTAGCCAGGGTGTTTTTACTCTCGTTAATTCTGATGAAGCTTCTGTATCTAAAACAAATGTTGTGTTGTTGTGCTGTTGTAAATACGTTGCCGGAACTCGTGAGGAAATTTCGCCTTCGATTGTTTTTTTTATGATTTCGGCTTTGCTGATTCCCCATCCTAAAAGCACAATTCTTTTGGCATTTTTTACTGTACCAATTCCCATTGTAATTGCTTTTCTGGGTACATTATCAATACCTAAAAATGATGATGCCGCATCTTGTCTCGTTAAATGATCGAGTGTGATACTTCTGGTTGCCGAATTAACGTGAGATCCCGGTTCGTTAAATCCGATATGTCCTGTTCTTCCAATACCCAATAACTGAAAATCTAATCCGCCATAGGCTTTAATCTTCATTTCATAATCAATACAATATTGCTGCAGGTCTTCATTGCTGATGTTCCCGTCAGGAATATTAACGTTTTGCGGATGAATATCAACATGATTAAAAAGATGCTCATGCATGAAATACCAATAACTCTGGATATTGTTTTTATCCATTGGATAATATTCATCTAAATTGAAGGTTACTACATTGGCAAAACTTAAACCTTCTTCTTTATGCAAACGAACCAATTCTTCGTAAACTTTTACGGGTGATGATCCTGTTGCTAATCCTAAAACACATGGTTCGTTTAACTCTTCTTTTCTCTGAATTATATTGGCTATTTCCTGAGCTACTAATATCGAAGCTTCCTGAGACGAATCGAAAATTACATTATGAATCTTCTCAAAACGGGTTTCTTCAAACTTTCCAGCTTCTTTAAAATTTATACTTTCTTTAATCATTTGTCTGTTGTTGTGATTATTTAATATAAAATTAAATATTACACAATGTAAATAATCAAAAATTCGACTAATAACCTGTTACCTTCGCTAGAAAACATAATTCGAAACTTTAAGAAAAAAGATGCCAAATTAAAAGCTGTTATAGTGTTTCAATTACATTTATTTCTGCTATCGAAACCGTCGATCCCTTCCCTACTGCTGACCTTGCAACGAAACGAATATATCTTGCCAGGGCTTTTTTAAAGGTCTTTATCTGTTCGATGGGATTGTTTTTTATATTCGAAAATTCTCCTTCTGACTCCAATGTCCATTTTACATTATCCTCACTGGTGTAGAATTCATAATTTGAAATTAAATTGAGATTATTACCTACTTGCTGTGGCACATAAGTAAATCCGTTAATGCTGATAATGCTTCCCATATCGATTGTTATTTCCTGGGGAAGTTTATTAGAATCGCTACCAAAGCTCCAGTCTGTATTTGGATTTCCGTCGATAATTCGGTTGGATGAACTCAAATCTCCGCTCGTAGCTGTTACTATTTTCCAATTTTCTTTTGAGGCGCCGTATTTTGCAGTTTTTATGGCACTGCTGATATTTTCTGCTGCATTAATAGCAACGGCTTTAATTTCAACGGCTTTATTGTACTGGAATTCTCCTTTATATAAATTGCTTTTTTGAGTTGGGTTACTCCCGTCAACGGTATAATAAACCGGATTTCCTTGTTCAGATTTCATTGTGACATTCCCATTTTTATCCCGCTGTATTTCGGGCATACGCACAAAAGTTGGCGCATTATAGGCCTGAATATTCGAAATGACAATGCTTGCTTTTGAATCGGTAATATTTATTTTTAGTGCGGATGCCATTACTCTGTCTATTCTTAGAATTCTTTTGTACCCAATCGTCGTTTCGTTCGCAACAGTTTTCCATTTTCCATCCACTTTGGCTTCAACTGTAAAAGCTTTAACGCGTTGTCCTAATTGTATATATTCCTGAAGCAGGATACGATTAATTGGTGTTGGTTTATTGAATTCAAATACAATAGAGGCTGATTTTACAGTGTCATCTGTTGCCCAATAGGTATTTTTATTTCCATCGGCTGTATTTTTTGCTGCAAATTCGTTGTTGTTTCCTCTAATATTATCGGCTGTAATTTTACTTCCTGATACGAGATCCGTTTTAAAATCAGCTTTTATCGTAGCCACTAATTCTTTTAATCGGGTCTGGTCGTTTTCATGAACCAACCCTCTTTTATCTACCGGAAGATTGAGCAGCAAAGTAGCATTACGGCCAATTGATTCATAATAAATATCGACCATTTCATCAAGCGGACGTACTTTATCATCTTCTACAGTGTGATAAAACCATCCGGGTCTTATTGAAACATCTGCTTCTCCGGGAACCCATTTTTCACCATTTTCATGACCGGACATAAATTCTGTATAATGTACTTTTCCGGCGAGTTCGTCTTTCTGGCGTAAAAGGCTCCAATTTGTTTTTCCGGCACGGCCTTCTTCATTTCCAATCCATCTTGCTTCAGATGGCCCCACTCCCCAGACTAAAGTTTTAGGAGCTATTTTGTATATTAATTTATAGGTCTCGTCCCAGTTGTAATATTCAAGTGTATTTATTTTTCTGGTTTCGTTTGCTCCTCCGTAATATCCGTCACCGCCATTAGCACCATCAAACCACATTTCGAAAACATCTCCGTAATTGGTCAATAATTCTTTTAGCTGATTTCTGAAATAGGTAACATATTCGGGTTTGCCGTAATCTGCGCGATTTCTGTCCCAGGGCGAAAGGTATAATCCCAGTTTTAGATTATATTCTTTACACGCAGCGGCTAATTCTTTTACCAGATCGCCTTTACCATTTTTCCACGGGGCATTTTTGACAGAACGTTCTGTATAGGCTGATGGCCATAAACAAAATCCGTCATGATGTTTGGCTACTAAAATAATTCCTTTCATTCCTGCTTCCTTCACTACTCTGACCCATTGACGAACATCGAGATTTGTTGGATTAAAGAGTTCCGGAGATTCATCGCCATACCCCCATTCTTTGTTTGTAAATGTATTTAAGGAGAAGTGTACAAAGGCATAAAATTCCATTTCCTGCCAGTTGATTTGTTTTTGGGTTGGCAAGGGACCAAATGGTTCCGGGGATTTTACTTTTTTTTGACTGATAACGGGTGTTATGATGCAAAAAAAACATCCTAATAGAAAAGCTTTTTTCATTTGTGCTGTATTTAATCACTTTTTATTAAAATAGTAACAACACAATATTAATCTAAATTGCAATCCCGATTGGTAAAATTTCGACCAACAACAATTTAAAAAGAGGTTTGGTAGCAATAAAAAATCATAATGCTTTAGAATAGAGCTAAAAAACCACTCAAATTGAGTGGTTTTTATGTTTAGGTTTATTTTATGATGGTGGCGAAATGGTCTTCCGGCAATCTTACTTTTTTTAGTTTAGCGTTCCAGTCATTTTCTTCATCACGATATCCTAAAGCCAGAAGTACAACACTTTTAAGGCCTTTTTCTTTTAAGCCCAGAATGTTATCAAATTTCTCTGAATCGAATCCTTCCATTGGTGTACTATCAATTTGCAGGTTTGCCGCAGCAATCAATCCTGTTCCTAAACCTATATAAGCTTGTTTTGCTGACCAGATAAAGTTTTCCTCATTGGTTCTTGCTAAAAGATGGCTGCTTATCATATTTTTAAAGTCGGCCAGATCAGTTTCCGGCAGGTTTCTTTCCTGGGCTACAAATGCGATATAATTGTCGATGGTTTCCTGGGTAATCGAATCAAATGCCGCAAATACTAATAAGTGCGGAGCTTCTGTGATCTGCAAATTAAAAGAACCTTCTCCAAGTTCTTTTTTTATTTCTTGATTTTCAACAACAAAAACCCTGTAGGTTTGCATTCCGATAGAAGATGCTGAAAGATTAATCGCCTCGATAATTGTTTTTAAATTGTCTTGGGAAACTTTTTTTGGGCTGAATCTTTTTGTGGCGTATCTCCACTTAAGATCGTCTATTAATTTCATTGGTTATTATTTTAAAATTTATCATAACAAAACTATATCAAAATGGTTACTTTTGGTAACTTTGTGATAAAAAGTAATAGTGACATTTGAGTAACCATGTATATCTTATGAAAGAAGCAAACCCTATAAAAGAATGTAATTATAAAATACTGGCCATTCATGATGTAATGGATTTACTGAACGGCAAATGGAAAGTGTCTATTATAGCTTGTTTATGTCATGAAAAAATGCGGTATTCTGAATTACTGCGAACGATTGAAGGAATTTCGGGTAAAATGCTAAGCCGGGATCTGAAAGAATTAGAAATGAACCAGCTTATCATTAGAAAGGTACTGGATACGAAACCCATTACGGTAGAATATGAAATTACGGAATATGGTTCGACGCTAAAACATTTAACGAATGTAATAGCAGAATGGGGTCTTAGCCACCGAAATAAAATAATAAATGGCTGACTTTCTTTACCACAATCCATAAAAAAGCTGCAGTAAACCTGCAGCTTTTTTAATTAACAATTTTCTAAAATTAATAAAACAGAAAATCTTTATTGCATGGAAACAATTACAAATTCACTTCTTCTGTTTAACTGATGCTCTTCTTCTGTACAGGCTACATTATCTGAACATTTATTAATTAATTGACTTTCGCCATATCCTTTACCTGATATTCTTTTAGAAGAAATTCCTTTTTTTACCAGCCATTCGATTGTGGCTTTGGCTCTTTTATCAGATAATATCATGTTGTATTTTTCAGTTTGCCTGCTGTCTGTATGTGAGCGGACATCTATTTTCATATCCGGATATTGTTTCATTACTGCCACAATTTTCTCTAATTGAAATGCTGCTTCTTTACGAATAACTGCCTGGTCTAAATCAAAATAAATAATTGGGATTTCCAGGGTTTTAGCCAAATCTGTTCCTACACCAATTTCTTTAATTTGCTTTTCTAATTTAACATTCAGTTCAGATTTATCATTTGAGGGCTGAATAGTGATTGCATTTTCGTTGGTTTCATAATCTTTTTTTGCTACTCTTATATGATATGTTTTGTTGCATTGTACATCAAAATTATACGTACCGTCTGTAGCTGAAATTACTTCTGCGATTTGCTGAAACTTTTCGTCAAGCAATATTACTTTTGCATCCGCTAAAGCCTGATTGGTCTGAGCATCTAATACGGTTCCTGATAATTTTTTTTGACAGTCAAGTCTTCTTGTTTCTGTGAATTTATAAATATCATCATTCCCTTTTCCACATTCTTTATTTGAGGAGAAAAAACCTTTTCTTGTATTGCTGTCGATTATAAAAGCAAAATCATCAAATTTAGTATTTACGGGTTCTCCAATATTTTGTACGGCATCGAAACTGGCATCTTCTTTGATTTTTGCCACAAATATATCTAATCCGCCTAATCCCGGACGTCCGTCACTGGCAAAGTAAAGTTCATTGTCTCCTGATATAAAAGGGAATGTTTCGCGTCCTTCGGTATTAATTGCCGGTCCAAGATTTTCAGGTTTCCCAAAGGTGCCATCGGCATTAATTGCAACACTATACAAATCAGACTGTCCTAAACTTCCGGGCATATCTGATGCAAAATACAATTTGCTTTCGTCCAGGCTTAAAGCAGGATGTGCAATACTAAACTGATCGCTATTAAAAGGTAAAGCCACAACATTTGTCCATTTATCATTTACCAAATCTGCTTTGTATAACTTCAATAAAGTAATTCTCTTGTTGTCCTTTCCTTTTTTTCCGCGCAAAAAATTATTTCTTGTAAAGTACATTGTCTTTCCGTCTTTGGTAAAAACAGGAGTAGATTCATTTAGTTTTGAATTGATTTTTTTCTCAAAACGAATTGGCTCTTCTAAACTTCCATCTGACTTTAACTCTGCAGCGTACAAATTTGTAAAAGCCTTATTTGTCCATTTAAATGTTTTTCGAATTATACTTCCGGTATCTCGTGCAGAGGCAAATACTAATTTATTATTGAAAACTGTACTTCCATAATCAGATTGTTTAGAATTGATTCCTGCATCTGAAATATCGAATCTTCCGGAATTTGACTTAATCTGTTCTAAGTAGTTTTTGTTATTTTCAAATAAAACCCCTCTTGTGTCTGTTTTCACTTTCTCATTGAAAGTTTCGAGCATTTTATCAGATTTGGCATAATCACCAATAGATTTAAGGGCCTGAGCATATCTGTAATAGTATTCAGGTTCTTGTTGATTGTTTAAAGAAAATAAAGCATCATACCATTTTACGGCTTTTGTAAGCTCTGCATTAAAGTAATACGCGTTTCCTAATCTCTGAAACATTTTTTCCTCTTTATACCCGCTTTCGGCTACTTTTTCGTAGATCGAAATAGCATCTATATAAGCATATTGATTGTACTGTTTCTCGGCTTTATTTAAAACTGATTTTTGGGCCATTCCGTTAAAAGCAACAGAAGACAAAAAAACAGTATATATTAAATTTTTAATTTTCATAATTAGAAGAATCTAGGTGAAGTTATTCGGCCATATTTATTTAAGAATTCAAAACGCAGGAATATCTCGTGCGATCCTGAATTATAATTTACTAATTTGGTCGTTTCGCGATCATAAGCATACCCCAGATACAAACTGTCTGTTATCTGAAATCCTGCTAATGCACTCACAGAAGCACTCCATCTGTAAGCAACTCCTATAACAAACTTATCATTAAACATGAAATTTGCAGATGCATCGACTTGTAGTGGTGAACCTTCAACCATTTTGGTTAATAAGGCCGGTTTGAATTTGATGGTTTCGTAACGGTCTAAATCGAATACATAACCTGCAATAAAGTAATAGTTGATGCGGTCTTTGTATATCGCAACGTCATTATCATCATAACGATTGGTCTGAATGAAATTAGGGACAGATAAACCTACATAGGCCTTGTCTGTATGCCAGTAAATACCGGCTCCGACATTTGGTGAGAATTTATTCCTAAAATCCTGAAATTGTGGATCTCCCTGATCTTCCGGATTTAATTTATTAGGATCCAGTTTGAATAAATTTGCTGATCCTTTTATACCAAAAGAAAGTTTAGCAGTTGCTGACGTTGGTATAGAATACGAGAAATCCGCTGATAGGTTGTTCTCGTTTGTGGGACCAATTTTATCGTTTATTAATGAAACTCCAAGTCCTACATTATTTCCTACTGGTGTATTTACAGAAAAACTACTTGTTTCCGGCGCACCATCCAAACCAACCCATTGTGTACGATACAATCCAAAAACACTCATAACGCCTCTTGAACCGGCATATGCAGGATTTATATTAATGGTATTATACATGTATTGTGTAAACTGCGCATCTTGCTGAGCAAAACTGGCAACGGAACAAAACAATAAAACTAAAACTAATTTTCTCATTTATTTTATTTTTAAATAATGGCTTAGCTCGCAGCTAAGCCATTTAAATTGTACAGAATATTATTTGGTCAGGTATAAATACCCTGCTTCCTGATGCGGATTAGACTGTTTATCTTTATACTTAATGATATAATAATAAGTTCCTTCCGGTAATCCGTTTGAGTCTTTAATAGTAACACGGCCTTCTGAAATACCTCTAAAAGCAATGTCGTTATTGTTATAATGATCTCTTTCGAATACTAAAACTCCCCAACGGTTGTAAATCTGAACCGTATTATCAGGATAACATTCTAAACCTTGTACATAGAATCTTTCGTTTTTGTTATCTCCATTTGAAGAAACTGCATTAAAGATTTTGATAACACAACCGCTTAATGTTAACACAGTTGCTTTTTCGCCATCCAGATCTTTAAAGTCTGATTTGTCTGAAACAGTGATACCGCTTTTTGTTGCTCCTGAAGCTGTTGCCTGATTGCTTATCGTACCGGAATTTACATCTGCCTGAGTTAAAGTATAGGTTCCTGTAAATGAAGAACTATCAGTTTGACCAACCGCTAAGTTGATTGGGCCTCCGCTCATTACAATTCCAGGTAAAGGATCTGAAACTATAATGTTTTGAAGATCTGTATTTCCTGTATTTACTATTGTAAAACTATAAGTTAAAGTCTCTCCTGCTTCAGCATATTCATTTCCGTTACTATCATTCAATACCACTGTTTTTACAATTGCAATTGCCGGAATTTCAACAAAAATCTTAACTGTTGCAGTAGCACAATTAGATGAATTTGCTACTTCGCATATTTGGTATGTTAAGGTATGACTTCCTCCTTTTGTACCAGGTGCTACATCAATAGTACCATCGGCATTTAGTGTAATTCCTGTTGGAAAATCCAAACCTTTTAGAATAACATCTGAAGGTTTTACCGGAACACTATTTAATTTATCATTGTCTAAAACATTGATTACTTCTAATGAACCGTTAAGTCCGTCTGCAAGGGTTACATCGTCTTCATTACCTGCCTGAATTCCGAATGTTGGCATCGCATTACAACCAGATACTGCTGAAGGATAATTAACTACTACAGATTGTGTTGGATTTAATGTAAACTGCATTGTAACAGCTGGTCTTGTTAATTCGAATCCGTCATTTCCTTGTACCCATTGTCCGTTTACCAATACCCATCCTGGCCAGTCTGTTGGCTTATTATTAGCATCAACAGTTGCTCCCGGCCATAAAACAGTACCACTTAATGGCATGTTATTTTGAGTTGCCACAATGTTGTTGGCACTATCTATCCAATTGATTGTTAATAATCCTGTTGGAGTAAAATTATCTGCTGTTACATTGTAAGTAACATATGGTGTATTATCAGAACAATAACTACTTGCACTTACTGTCATTGTAGGCGCTACAACTGTAACCGAAACTGTAGCAGTACTACAATTTGAAGAATTTGCTTTTTCGCAAATCTCGTATGTTAAAGTATATGTTCCTGCTGGTGCATTTGGTATTAATTCTATTGTTCCGTCAGGTTTTAATATTAAAACCCCTTTTGGATCAGGAGTCAATACATTCAAATTAACATCTGCAGGATCTAATGGACTATTATTTAAAGTATCATTATTAAGTACGTTTACAACTGATACAGGTTTATTGATTCCAACCACTGAATTTATTGGATCTGCCACTGCATTCAGGATTGTTTTTTCAATTACAATTGTTATTACTGCCGGCGTAGCATCGATAGCTCCGTTATTATCTGTAGCAGTAAAAGTAAAGGTATCGTTACCTGAAAACGCTCCGCTTGGATCATAAGTAAGCATACTGGCTTGTAAAGGTGTCAATACCTGATTTACTACTATTGGTGTTCCTGATAAAGCTAAAACTCCATGAGTTGGTAAGCTTAGAACCGTATAACTTACAATAGTTCCATCAGTATCTATAGCACTTAAAGCATTGATTGCTGTTGCTCCGGCTCTTGAAGGAATACCTGCATTCGTATCATCATGAGCAACCGGTGCATTATTGCCAACCGGAATTGTGATTGTTGCAACTGTTGCTACAGCACCCAGATCATCTGTCGCTGTAAAAGTAAAGCTATCATCTCCAGTAAATGTTCCGCCTGGAGCATAAGTAAGAAGTGCTGCTTCTGCCGGAGTTAATACCTGACCTGCTGTTACCGGTGTTCCTGCTAATGCTAAAACGCCATGAGCTGGTAAAGTCAAAACAGTATAACTTGCTATAGTTCCGTCAATATCTGTCGCTGTTAAAACATTGATTGCTGTTGCTCCTGATGTTGATGGAATTGTACCATTTGTATCATTATTAGCAACTGGTGCATCATTGACAGCCGTAACTGTAATAAGCTGATTTGCTGTAGCAGTTCCGCCATTTCCATCGCTAATTACGTAAGGAATACTAATTGGCGTAACAGAATTAAAGTTTGCAGCAGGCGTAAAAGTAATTACACCTGTAGCTGAGATAGTAACTGTTCCGTTAGTAACTGCAATAGTTTGAACACCGCCATTTAAAGTGGTTCCGTTAATTGAAGTGATCGTTAGAGTATCACCGTCAACATCTGAATCCAAATTTAATGGGTTTAAAGTTACCGTGTTGTCTTCTGCAACGGTATAAACATCATCAACTGCAACAGGGTTATCATTTACAGCCGTAACTGTAATAAGCTGGTTTGCTGTTGCTGTTCCGCCATTTCCATCACTGATTACGTAAGGAAAACTAATTGGCGTAGCAGAATTAAAGTTCGCATCTGGCGTAAAAGTAATTACACCTGTAGCTGAGATATTTACTGTTCCGTTAGTTACTGGAATTGTTTGAGCACCGCCTGTTAAAGTGGTTCCGTTGATTGAAGTGATCGTTAAAATATCACCGTCAACATCTGAATCTAATGCCAGTGGATTTAAAGTTACCGTGTTGTCTTCTGCAACCGTGTAAACATCATCAACCGCAATAGGATTATCATTTACCGAAGTAACTGTGATACTAATAGTAGCAATATTTGATACTGCTCCGTTGTTATCGTTTACTGTATAATTGATTGGTGTAGCAGTTCCGTTGTAATTTAAAACCGGAGTAAAAGTTACAATTCCCAAAGCACTTACAGTATAAGTTCCTTGTCCCGCAACTGTAAAAGTAGTCTGGATTCCCGGTGAAGCAGGATCTAAATCTACTGTTGCAACATCAATAGTTCCGTCAACATCAGTATCATTTGCTGTAACATCAATAGTTACTACTGTGTCTTCGTTTGTTGTTTTACTATCATTATTCGCAACCGGATTATCATTTACTGAAGTAACTGTTATAAGCTGATTTGCTGTAGCAGTTCCGCCGTTTCCATCGCTAATTACGTAAGGAATACTAATTGGCGTAATAGAATTAAAGTTAGCAGCAGGAGTAAAAGTAATTACACCTGTAGCCGAGATATTTATTGTTCCGTTAGTAACTGCAATAGTTTGAGCACCGCCTGTTAAAGTGGTTCCGTTAATTGAAGTGATCGTTAAAGTATCACCGTCAACATCTGAATCTAATGCCAGTGGTGTTAATGTAACAGTATTGTCTTCTGCAACCGTGTAAACATCATCAACCGCAATAGGATTATCATTTACCGAAGTAACTGTGATACTAATAGTAGCAATATTTGATACTGCTCCGTTGTTATCGTTTACTGTATAATTGATTGGTGTAGCAGTTCCGTTGTAATTTAAAACCGGAGTAAAAGTTACAATTCCCAAAGCACTTACAGTATAAGTTCCTTGTCCCGCAACTGTAAAAGTAGTCTGGATTCCCGGTGAAGCAGGATCTAAATCTACTGTGGATACATCAATAGTTCCGTCAACATCAGTATCATTTGCTGTAACATCAATAGTTACTACTGTGTCTTCGTTTGTTGTTTTACTATCATTATTCGCAACCGGATTATCATTTACTGAAGTAACTGTAATAAGCTGGTTTGCTGTAGCGGTTCCGCCGTTTCCATCGCTAATTACGTAAGGAATACTAATTGGCGTAACAGAATTAAAGTTAGCAGCAGGAGTAAAAGTAATTACACCTGTAGCAAAGATATTTACTGTTCCGTTAGTTACTGGAATTGTTTGAGCACCGCCTGTTAAACTCGTTCCGTTGATAGAGGTGATCGTTAAAGTATCACCGTCAACATCTGAATCTAATGCCAGTGGTGTTAATGTAACAGTATTGTCTTCTGCAACCGTGTAAACATCATCAACCGCAATAGGATTAT